>ENA-OSEO01000524-OSEO01000524.1-sediment-metagenome-genome-assembly--contig:-NODE-524-length-95638-cov-5.792750_pt1 | contig 95638 bp, 80 predicted proteins | sample MGYA00237883_ERZ534232 | MGnify/ENA metagenome assembly ERZ534232
TTTTTTTAACAAAAAGTTTGTACAAAGAAGATGTTGAATTATTTTTAACAATTGAAAAAAGACTTGGTTTAGGTTTGGGTCGGATAAAAAATTTATTTAAGAAAATTTAACGAATATAACTTGAATAATAGCAGAAGAGATTTTGTCAGTTTGGGAATATTTTTTTCTGTTTATTTTTCAGATGTTCTTTTATAGTAGTTGTTTCTTTAATCTTGTTATATTGATTGAAATCCGAAACACAACAACTGATATTTATGAATAAACCAATGATGTGGAAAAAAGATAATCCTAAAATTGCGATAATAATTCTTAATTGGAATGGATGGAAAGATACAATCGAATGTATTGACTCTGTTTTAAAACTTGATTACCCAAACTATTTTACAATCCTTGTCGATAATGGTTCAACAAATGATTCTTTATTTCAAATATCTAATTGGCTTAAGAATTATTCGGACCTGAAAAAATCAATATTTGTAAACGACATTTCCGGTTTTACTGATTCCTATAATTTTTACAAAAAAGAATATTCACAAAAGCAATTGCTATCAAAGAAAATAGCCATATGTAAAATTAGACAAAATATTGGTTTTTCAGGTGGAGTCAATAAATCGCTCCATTTTTTATTTACTTTCCATCCTTTTATTGATTACGTTTTTTTACTAAATAATGATGCTAAAGTGGACCCAAAATGTTTAACAGATATGGTTGATGTCATCAAGGAGGTAGGGGGTGGTATTATCGGACCTGGACTTATGGGTATCAATGGACAACAACTACAAACAGGGCTAAGGGATTCTTTAATTTCACAGTTTTTTTCACCTCTTTCCCGAAACCTAATTCCAGATAACCAGTACAATGATAAATACTGTTATTCCTTATGGGTGAGTGGTTCAGCGATGCTTATAAATGTTAATACTCTTTTTGCAATAAAAAAAAGACGGAACGATTATTTTAACACTGATCTTTTTATGTATGCAGAAGATTTCGATTTTTGCATACAATCCGCTTTATGCGGATATAAGAGCATTATTGCCAGGAAAGCGAAAATTTATAACAAGAATGCCGGGAGTTCAGGGGGGCAATATAATCCCCTCATATATTATTATATATCCAGAAACAGAATTCATTTAGCAAATCAATATTTGACCAATACTTGGAAATATCTTTTTCATCTTGTCAATTTTTTTCTTTTTTTAGCTAGAGTGTTTAAAATGTTATGTTATTTTAAATTTATTTCTGCCAAGGCAATAGCCTTTGGTTATTTTGACGGATACAAGAAAATTTACGGGAAGTGGAAATATCACGATGTTATGGCATCATGGGGAAAGTCACGTAATTTGAATTAGTTAAGATCTTACCGGACACATTTAAGAATCGGGATAGGGGAAGGCTTTGCAGCCTTTGCCCTCCCACACCACCATGCGTACGGGTCCGTACACGGCGGTTCACATAGCCTTCACCAGAAGAGCGTGGTAATCGAAGAGGGGATGAGAGGTTTAAAAAACTACTCAGATTCCGGATTTTCGCTTTTTGAAAAATTTTTCAGAAAATTTTGAGCGCCGATTTGCCGAATGTAAATGGTTTTCCGTTCAAAATACGGCAGAAATCGTTTCTATTTTGCCTCGATTTTCATCATTTTCTATGTCCGTTTGATCTTTTTTACTTTTTGGACGCACCTCACCACATTTATATGAACGTCATCTTTAGAATCCTCAATCTTCTTTTTATGTTGAACGCCGCCTGGCGGCACCAGCAATCGAAGTTGTTTTTGGGGATTTTTGGGAACCGGGCTCTGTTGGCTTGATCGGAGAGATTGCTCAATCCAAAATATTGTTCGACAATGTATCGGATCTTCGAGATCTGTTTATTTCTTTCTTCTTCATAGGGGGTTAGCTTGGCGGTGCTTGTATCTTTTCGCATGATGCCGTCTGCGATTTTATTTCCTGCAAGGAAACTTCGGTTGGGTTCTCCAAAGTAGGCTTTATCGGCATATACCTTTTCTATAGGCTGTTTCGTATGACAGGAAAAGACGGTGCAGTATGGGAGGTAATTGGTATCATGTTCCGATGCCGGGCTGAGGTTGGTGGCCAGTATGAAGCCGTTTTTTGTATCCACCGAAGCATGTTCCTTTAAACCGTAATAGGGGTTGTTTTCATCTTTGGCATTCCAGTCGGATTCCAAATCCCGGGAGTATTTTCTGGGTTTACCGTTTTTATCGAGTTTGCCTTCGGGTGTTTGGCTTTTTTCTCTCAGTTCCTTGATCTTATCGTTGCTAATGGGACGGTTGGCGGATTTCACCAGACGGGCATCGATGGCGATGCCTTCGTTGATGGTGAGTTCCTGTTGTTCGAACTGCCTTAAAATTTCGGAGTTGATTTGATCCATGGCGTTTTTTGGAAAGCCGGCTTCTGAAACGGGAAAAAGTGGAATGATCCGGAGAGGGTTGATCCAGGGCAAGGCCCAGGAAGCGTCTGAACGAGAACCGGTCGTTGATCTGGGTTTCCAATTCCGGATCGGAAGGAATCCGGAACCATTTTTGAAGCAGCATGCATTTATACAACAGCAACGGCGGGTAGGCATCGGCACCTTCTCCGCTGGTGCCCACGGTGTAATGGCTCAGCAAAATGGATTCGATGCGGTTCCAGTTGATGGATTTTTTCAGCTTTTCCATGGTTTCCAGACTGCGGTTGTGCTCCAGGGTTTCTTCCACAGCCAAATCAGCAAAGGAAAAGGACTCGTGCGGTTTTTAAATCCCATGGTCTCCCTCCCGTTGGATTTTTAGGAGAGGATAGCCTAAAAACTGCTGAATGTCAATATAAAAAAGATATAAATTAGTATTTAATGAGTACAATGTTTGTTCCGGAAAACATATTGGCACAACACGATAATAAAATCAGGGGTTCTGCAAAGGTCTCCGTATATTGATGAACTGTCAATCACATTTGGATCAGATTGCACCTGAAAGACAGGTGATTTGCGCGGTTATCGTATCCTATAATCCCGATCAAGAATTCCTTGAACGAGTTGAAAGTATCGCTCAACAGGTTAACCAAGTAGTTATATCCGACAATGGCTCGAAACCTCCTATACTTAAAAGGTATCCTGAAATAATCAACAAAGACCGTATCACTATTTTAAATAATCAAGTTAACCTTGGTGTACCTGGGGCATTAAATAAAGGGATACGTTACGCTATTAAGTTAAACTATCATTGGGTTCTCCTGTTTGATCAGGACACATTACCGTTGGAAAACATGGTGCGCACACTCCGATTTGTTTATGACTCTTTCGAACCAAAGGACCTTTTGGCGGTAATTGGTTCAAAATTCTTTGATCCCCGGAATATGAGACCGATTATCGATTTGCCACAGAACGAAGAAATACACTGGATTGAGCAGAAAACCGTCATTAATTCAGGTTCTCTCATACCATGCTGGCTATTTGATAAAATTGGATTCTATAGAGACGAATTCTTTATGGATCATGCCGACCATGAAATGTGTTTAAGAGCGCGCAAACATGGTTTTAAAATATTGATCACTCGGAAACCTATCATATATCACAATTTGGGCGCGGTCAGAAAATTCAGGTTCATGGGTAGAGAATTCTGGCCCGCTTTTTATTCACCATGCAGATGGTATTATATCGTTCGAAATTTCATTTTTATGTTAAAAGAATACTTACCCAGTGAAAAACGATGGTTTTTTATGATAATAAAAATTAAAATTAAATGGATGATCAAGATATTATTGTTTGAAGATCAGAAGCTTATGAAATTCAACAATATCTTATTGGGAATAAAAGATGGATTGATTTCCAATCGGGATAGGGTGATAAACCCCCGCCCAAAGGCAGGGTGCAACGCTAACATAAAGGTCTCTCAATGAAAAAATGGTTAAGAGATAGTTTCAAAGAGGGTCTCGTTTCAGTTATAATTCCAACTTATAATCGTGCTCATTTAATCACTACATCATTAGATTCAGTTTTCAACCAAAAGTATAGACCAATTGAACTTATTATAGTTGATGACGGATCAACAGATAATACTAAAAAAGCCATTGAAAATTGGCGGAAATGTATCTCCCTCGATGGGAATTTCACAATAGAATACATTTATCAGAGCAAAAAAAATGGTTCCGCCGCAAGGAATTTTGGAACCATTAAATCAAACGGTGAATTCATTCAATATCTTGATTCAGATGACCTAATAGCACCTCAAAAAATTGCCAATCAAGTTAAATGCTATTTCAAACTTAAAAATATGATTGCAGTTTACGGAGATTTCAGAAAGTTTTGTTTTATAAACAACACAAAAATCTTTGTATACAAAAAAAACTCCATATTGGATCCTAAAAGAGCTTTGAATGATTGGTTAGAGGGCCAATTTACAGCTCCACACAGCATACTCTGGCGAAGAACTGATATTATCAATATCGGTCCATGGGATGAATCACTAACCTTAAATGACGACGGAGATTTTTCGATGAGATTTTTGCTCAATAATGGCAAATTCTTTTACTGCCCCAATTCATGGTCTTATTACAGATATTATATTGATTCAACACCCAGAGTTGTTAGCGATATATCTGATAAATCTATTAACTCTGGCCTAAGGGTTATCGAAAAAATTGAGTCCATTTTAAGAAAGAAAGAAGAAGTCGATGATTATAAAAATTCCCTTGCTATTGCCTACAGAGAGATTGCAGAGGATGCTGCTCTAACCAACAGAAAAATAACCGAGCATTGTTTGTTAAAAGCTAACTCTTTATTAGACAATAAAAAAACCACAAAACCGTTTTATCAAAAAGTGCTAAAAAACTATTTGGGAATATATTTAAAAAAACGATTAACTCAATTCCTTCGTACAAAATTAGGATTTCAACCATTCTTACCCATTTCTAAGGTTAAAAATATTAAACAATTATATGAATACGATCACTAATGAAAGAACATATTTCTTATGCAATATTTGGTTGAAAATGTAGCTTTTGTTATTGCGACTAAAGATAGACCAAACGATCTCCGCAATTTGTTAAAAAGTATTAGCTCTGGTACTCATATTCCATCAATTATAATCGTTGATGCCAGCTCTCCATCAGTTAAACCTTTACTTGACGAATTTCTAAATCTTAATATTAAATATATTCACCATAATAACCCATCTGCATCTGAACAAAGAAATATTGGTGTTAAACTTGCCTCTTCAAAAGTATCCCTGCTTGGTTTTCTAGATGATGATGCAATTGTAGAAAATCATGCCATAGAAAATATGATCCGGTTTTTTCGGAATTCAGTTAAAAATGTTGGAGGCGCTTCTTTCAATTTAATGAATCCTCCCAAAGTTGATCAGCTTGCCTTCAAAGAATCGGGACTTGCTCATCGGCTAGGTCTTTACAGCAATGGAAAAGGTGTCGTTATGCCCTCAGGTTGGCAGACACTAACTGGAAATGTTAAAAAAAATACTTATGTTGAATGGCTTACAACAGCAGCTGTCCTTTGGCGAAAAGAAATTTTTAATTGTTTTCAATTTGATGAATTTTTCGATGGATACAGCTACCTTGAAGATTTAGATTTTAGTTATAGAGTAAGTAAAAAATATAGACTTTGTATTGTTGCAAATGCAGAGTATTGGCATTATCCCTCTCCATATAGTCGAATATCACCATATCTTTTTGGAAAAATTGAAGTTAGAAATCGATTGTATTTTGTAAAGAAGAATTCACTTTCCATCAAATATTTTTATTTTTCCATGACTTTGCGATCTATTTATACATTTGCATCTTCAATATATAGAAAAGATATTTCCCAATTATGGCGCTTTTTGGGGAATCTTATGATGTTTTTTTCTTTTAAACATGACAATGCCAAATCATAAAAAGAACCCAACTGTATTAATGATCGGACCAGGGCCGAATGCAAAGGGTGAGATTAATTCGGTAATTGGAGCATATAAAGACTCAGAACTTTGGCAACGCTATTCAATCCGATGAATATCAACCTTTTCTGCAGGCAATTTAAAGACCAAGACATTTTCAGCGCTGAAAGGTTGGTATTCCAGCGTTGAGTTGATACCAAATTGGGAGATCGTCCACACTCACTGCGTTACACGCACTATTTTGTATCTTAAAATCCCAATCGCCTTCTACGCATATATTTTGAGAGGTTTAAAAAACTACTCAGATTCCGGATTTTCGCTTTTTGAAAAATTTTTCAGAAAATTTTGAGCGCCGATTTGCCGAATGTAAATGGTTTTCCGTTCAAAATACGGCAGAAATCGTTTCTATTTTGCCTCGATTTTCATCATTTTCTATGTCCGTTTGATCTTTTTTACTTTTTGGACGCACCTCACCACATTTATATGAACGTCATCTTTAGAATCCTCAATCTTCTTTTTATGTTGAACGCCGCCTGGCGGCACCAGCAATCGAAGTTGTTTTTGGGGATTTTTGGGAACCGGGCTCTGTTGGCTTGATCGGAGAGATTGCTCAATCCAAAATATTGTTCGACAATGTATCGGATCTTCGAGATCTGTTTATTTCTTTCTTCTTCATAGGGGGTTAGCTTGGCGGTGCTTGTATCTTTTCGCATGATGCCGTCTGCGATTTTATTTCCTGCAAGGAAACTTCGGTTGGGTTCTCCAAAGTAGGCTTTATCGGCATATACCTTTTCTATAGGCTGTTTCGTATGACAGGAAAAGACGGTGCAGTATGGGAGGTAATTGGTATCATGTTCCGATGCCGGGCTGAGGTTGGTGGCCAGTATGAAGCCGTTTTTTGTATCCACCGAAGCATGTTCCTTTAAACCGTAATAGGGGTTGTTTTCATCTTTGGCATTCCAGTCGGATTCCAAATCCCGGGAGTATTTTCTGGGTTTACCGTTTTTATCGAGTTTGCCTTCGGGTGTTTGGCTTTTTTCTCTCAGTTCCTTGATCTTATCGTTGCTAATGGGACGGTTGGCGGATTTCACCAGACGGGCATCGATGGCGATGCCTTCGTTGATGGTGAGTTCCTGTTGTTCGAACTGCCTTAAAATTTCGGAGTTGATTTGATCCATGGCGTTTTTTGGAAAGCCGGCTTCTGAAACGGGAAAAAGTGGAATGATCCGGAGAGGGTTGATCCAGGGCAAGGCCCAGGAAGCGTCTGAACGAGAACCGGTCGTTGATCTGGGTTTCCAATTCCGGATCGGAAGGAATCCGGAACCATTTTTGAAGCAGCATGCATTTATACAACAGCAACGGCGGGTAGGCATCGGCACCTTCCCCGCTGGTGCCCACGGTGTAATGACTCAGCAAAATGGATTCGATGCGGTTCCAGTTGATGGATTTTTTCAGCTTTTCCATGGTTTCCAGGCTGCGGTTGTGCTCCAGGGTTTCTTCCACAGCCAAATCAGCAAAGGAAAAGGACTCGTGCAGTTTTTTAAATCCCATGGTCTTCCTCCCGGTTGATTTTTTTAAGGGAGGATACCTTATAAAATGCTAAATGTCATTATAAAAAAGATATAATTTAGTATTTAATGAGTAATTTATTTGATCTGGAAAATAATGTAGTGAAACACGGTAGGAAAGTTAGGGGTTATGCAAAGCTCTCGATCCTATCCATCAGTATTAGTCGTTGCACCCGGTCCACGTGCACATGGAGGTATTAATGCTGTTGTTTCTGCCCACCAAGCTGGTCCGGCATGGGCTATGCATCGCTGTCGGTGGCTGGTCACCTATAGCGGTGGGCATCCAATAAAAAAGCTGCTTACTGCCTCCAAGGCTCTTTTAGTTGCTCCACTGGCTATGATACGGCACGACATCGTACACATCCACCTCGTGACACGTACAAGCCTGTATCGGAAATTTGGATTCTTTATTTTAGCCAAGATACTCCGTAAGCGAATCCTCCTCCATTTTCACTCCTCGGATGTTGAATTTCATCGGTTTTTTACGGAAGGACCTTCTTTGGGCCGGTGGATCTTACGAAATACATTCGAAAGGGCAGATATTGTTGTCGCGCTATCCGAGTCATGGGTAAAGCGGTTAGCCGTGTTTCCCCACGCGCGGGTGGTTTCCCTCGCTAACCCTGCGGAAATCCAACCAGTGGCTGTGCCGGATGAGAATCGTGACGCTGGAACGGTCCTTTATTTAGGAAAATTAGAGAAGAGAAAAGGCTATGACGATTTAGTGAGGGCTATGCCTATTGTCATGTCCGCCGTTCCTAAAGCCAGTTTAGTGCTGGCAGGGAATGGCGAGTTGCAGCAAGCCCTTCACCTAGCAGATACACTTGGCATCAAGGACCGGGTAGCATGCGAAGGCTGGGTGAGTACCGGCCGACGAAATGAGTTACTCGATAAGTGCTCAGTGTTATGCCTTCCAAGCTATCACGAGGGTGTGCCGATGGCGATTTTGGAGGCGATGGGACGAGGGGTCGCCGTAGTCTCGACCCCGGTTGGGGGGATTCCGGATGTGATCCAGAGTAAACATAATGGGTTGCTGGTTGAACCTGGCAATGTACAAGCGATTGCCGATGCATTGATCCGAGTATTAAAAGATGTTGTTTTTCGTCGAGTTCTGCAGGCCAACGCAAGAGCTACTGCCATACGAGAATTTTCTGTGGCCATCGTCAGCAAGCGCCTTAGTGAGCTGTACTGCCACATGGAGCGTCAGCAGAATTCGTCAACATCGGTGAGACAACGTGAATAGCAGAACGAGGCTGAGAGTCTTGGTCTCGGCTTACGCCTGCAATCCCTATAAAGGTTCCGAAGAGGGCGTGGGTTGGAACTGGATCAAAGCCATCTCAGCATATCATGATATTTCGGCTATCACCGCGGAATTTCACCGTGAAGATATTGAAAGAGAAGTACATAAGCATCCAAATGCGTATAGCGGCATTCGTTTCAACTACGTAAAGCACAAAAAGTGGCACTACTCGCCGACGAGATTTTGGAAATTTATCGAAGGGTTCTGGTTCAAACCCATCATGAATCGCGTTTACAGGGAATGGCAAAAAGATGCATTTTGGTTGGGAGCCCAGCTCCACAAAAAGATTCAGTTCGATTTGGTGCATCAACTCACCTATGTCGGTTTCAGGTTTCCCGGCCATCTATGGAAGCTCGACATGCCTTTTGTTTGGGGTCCCATAGGAGGGTTGGAGAATACGCCATGGCGTTTTTTAAGGGTGTTAGGGCCGAGCGGCTATGTGTATTATGCTGGTCGAAATATGATCAATTCGTTACACAAAAAATACCTGTTAGGCCCTAAACAGGCCTTTAGAAAAGCAAAAAATGGAATTATCGCCGCGACGGAAGGGATCCAAAAAGAGATTTGGCATTGGTATGGTACGAATAGCCATGTCATCTGTGAGATCGGCCCGCCTCAAGATGTTGCGTCCGTTTTTACATTGCGCAAACCTGGAGAGCTTCTGAAACTATCATGGAGCGGGCTGCACCTGCCAGGGAAAGCGTTGCCTCTGTTGCTCCAGGCTATGGCCCAGGTGCCTGTAGGATTGGATTGGCAGTTGGATATACTGGGCCAGGGGCCATCAACCAGAAAATGGCAGCAGGAGACAAAAAGCCTTGGTTTGCATTCAAACTGTAAATGGCATGGGCGGATGCCCAGGGATCAGGCTGTCGATATCGTTCATAACTCTCACCTTTTTATAATTACCAGCTTGAAGGATCTGACGTCCACTGTCTTGCTGGAAGCCCTTTCACAAGGCGTCCCCGTGATCGCATTGGACCATTGCGGTTTTTCCGATGTGGTGACACCGGAATGCGGGATCAAAGTTCCGGTTGACAATCCCGACCAGGTCATTCGGGATATCGCGAAATCAATAACGCGTCTTTGGTTCAATGAGGGCCTAAGGCGGAACCTGGCAAAAGGTGCTCTTAGAAGGGTCCAGGACTTTTCATGGGAAAAAAAGGCTGAAAAAATCAATGAAATATACGAAAGGGCGGTCGCTGCACAAAAGGCGTGAAACCGGTTCATTGAAATGAACGGCATCCCAATTCAAAGCGATGAATCTCGTCTCCCCGAAAATGGAGAGGTTCTTTCCAAAGACGGTTATTTTCCATCTAAGATTAAATGGATTGATTTGATTTCGTTGCCGTCCCTGTTGTGGGTCATGCTCTGGCTCGGCATCAATACCGGACCATGGGTTTTCAGTGAAAAGCCAGCTACCCTGATAGACACACTTCATTATATCCGAACTGCATTCCCTTTTCTTGTGTTGCCTGTTTCTATATTGGCAGTCATTGCGCATCGCACGCAAAAAATCGGACAATTGAATTGGCCGCTTCGGTTGTGGCTTATCTATGGTATTGCCGGTTTGATTGCATGTTCTTTCTCGCCCCGGGCCATCCATGCGGCCTATTGGGCGTTGTGTTATCTTTCCGTGATCCTGTTTATCATTTATTTCTTTGGGATCGATTCCGCATCGAGATATATGCTCGGCCTGAACCACTTGAGCTGGTTTGTGGTAACGGTGTTTTTAATTATTCTTCTTTACTATGCCAAGGAGGTCCTTTTTGTCGATTATCGATACGGGATTACCGGATACGGCATCATCGGCCGCCTTCAATCGATTGCCGACACGGCAATGAGCCGTTCTTCCGGGATGGCGCGATTCGCCGCCATACCGGGGATTGTTGCTTTTGTCTTTCTATTCAGCGGAAAAGGGATACTTCGCATCCTTTTTGCCGGGATATTTATCGGCTCTGCTTCACTGATCTATCTGATGCAATCGCGCGGCGCGATCATCAGCTTCGCCTTTTCCGTTATTCTGGTCATGCTCCTGATGGGCCCGAAGATCAGAAGGATTGGTGCGGTTTTGATGATATTTCTAGGGATCACCTATTACCTGGATCTTATTCCCGAAAAAAGAGTGGAGCAGGTCTCCCGCCATATATTTCGCGGTCAAACGGAGGAGCAGTTGAAAACCCTGACCGGGAGAACTTATGCGTGGAAACGAGCGCTGACGAAAATTAAACAATCTCCCATACTGGGCTGGGGGCCGCAAGCCGATCGCTATCTGATCAAGGAACACGTTCACAACGCATATCTTTACGCCCTGTTGACCTCAGGGATTGTGGGGGCGTCGGCGTTTATCGGAGGGTTGGTTCTGTCTTGGGTCGCTGTTTTACGGATTTTGAAAAACGGCATCGCTGATAGACTCGGACAGCATGTATCGTTCATCCAGACTGCAGGAATACTGGCCTTTTTTACGGTGCGCAGCATCCCGGAAGCCAGCGGGGCAATGTACGGGGTGGACCTGATGGTCATGCTTCCTGCAATCGCGTATTTGGGCATTCTTGACCAGGAAGGCCGAAAGATCTTGAGCGAAAGGCCGGCTGAAACATGACCTCGGCCTTTCCCACCTTAAAACTCCTCGGATCCGAAATTCATATTCTCGATATTGCCGGCATCACCCGGCAATTCGAGAACTGGATTGAAGATTACAACACATTTCGCGTTTGTCGACAGGTGGTTGTCACCGGTTTCCACGGCATCTGGGAGGCGTTTCAAAACCCTTCTATAAAAAAAATTCTCAACTCGGCGGACCTCTGGATTCCGGATGGGGCCTCTTTTGCGGTGATTGCCCGAAAAAAGGGATTTCCCCCATTTGTTAAAATCGCCAGCTCCGATTTTATCAGGACTTTTTTTCAGGTTGCGAATCTGAAAGGATACAACAGTTTTTTCTATGGCGATACCCAGAAAACCCTTGCCGCCTTAAAAGCGAACCTTGAAAATGAATATCCAGGACATAAAATTACCGGAATATTTTCTCCGCCGTTTCGGCCGCTGACAAAAGAAGAGGACCGATCGATCATCGACATGATCAACAAATCCAGGCCGGATGTTTTATGGGTGGGCCTGGGATGTCCTAAACAGGACATCTGGATCTATGAGCATAAAGAAAAACTCGATGTGCCCGTTGCTGTGGGCGTGGGCGCTGCCTTCAGTTTCTTTGCCGGGACCGTGAAACGGGCGCCCGGATGGATTGAAAAATCGGGGTTTGAGTGGCTGTGGCGATTTACACAGGAGCCGAAAAAACTCTGGAAGCGGGATTTTGTGGACGGGCCGCGGTTTTTGTTTCATGTGGCGTTGGAGATGATGGAGTTGAGAAAATATGATTGAAGGGTCCGAGGGGTCGAGGATCCGAGGGTTCGAGTGAAATGAATGCAGAGGGACCAAGGGGTCAAGGGGTATCAAAGGGGTCAAGGGGTATCAAAGGGGTCGAGGGGTATCAAAGGGGTCGAGGGGTATCAAAGGGGTCGAGGGTCCGAGGGTCCGAGGGTTCAAGTGGAAAGAGGATCTATCTGTCATTCCAGGGAAACTTGAAATCCATCCTTTTTGGATAATACTTGATTCCGGATCAAGTCCGGCATGACGGAAGAGTATTTTCTCAAGTGTCTCGGATTGAGATAACGCTTGAACAAATGGGAGCGAAATATGAAAGCGTTGGTGTGTGGAGCGGGGGGGTTTATCGGCGGGCATTTGGTCAAGCGGCTCAAAGCCGAAGGGTACTGGGTCCGGGGCGTTGATCTGAAATACCACGAGTTTTGTGAAACCGAGGCGGATGAATTCATCCAGGCCGATCTTCGCGATCCCCGGGTGTGCAGGGATGTTGTTCAAGGAATCGACGAGGTTTACCAGCTTGCCGCAGACATGGGCGGCGCGGGATATATTTTTTCCGGTGATCATGATGCGATGGTCATGCACAATTCCGCCACCATCAACCTGAACATGGCCGAAGCAAGCCGTCTGGCAGGAGTTCAGAAAATCTTTTATTCTTCATCGGCCTGCATTTACCCGGAATACAACCAGATGGATCCGGACAATCCCAAGTGTTCGGAGGATTCCGCCTACCCGGCGGCACCGGACAGCGAATACGGGTGGGAAAAGCTTTTCAGCGAACGGCTGTACCTTTCTTATCAACGCAACTACGGCATGGAAGTGCATATCGCCCGGCTGCACAATATTTTCGGGCCCGAAGGGACCTGGGACGGCGGCCGGGAAAAAGCCCCGGCTGCAATGTGCCGGAAAGTTGCCGAAACCCCGGACGGCGGTGAAATCGAGATGTGGGGAGACGGAAAGCAGACCCGGTCTTTTCTTTATATCGATGAATGCCTGGAAGCCATCCGGCGCCTGGTGAAATCCGATTTTTCTGGACCCGTGAATATCGGCTCCGAAGAGATGGTATCGATCAACCGCCTTGCCGAGATGGTCATGGACATCGCCGGGAAGAAACTCTCTATTAATCACATCCCCGGTCCTCTGGGCGTTCGGGGCAGAAATTCGGACAACCGGCTGATATACGAACGGCTCAGGTGGAAACCAGCGGCCTCCCTTAAAGAAGGGTTGAGTAAGACCTATCCCTGGATTGAAGGACAAGTTCGGGAAAACGCCGAGTCCTCCAAAAGGTGAAAGCCGCCGCCAACATATTTCGCATTCTCGTTGTTCTGACCGCTGTTGCCGTTACCGGACAAACCGCTTATTATAGTTATATCGCAACCGGGTCCCGGACCGGCGGCAAATCGGACCTGATCGCAATCCTGCCCGCGGAAAAAAACCGTATCCGCGAAGGATACCGGCTCGCCGAAGAAGGGCGTGCGCCTTATTTTACCGTAATCGGCGTTTCCTTTTCAGGGCCTTGCTTTGACAGCCGATACAAAGGACTTCCCCAAAATGCCCGGCGAATCGTCACCCCTCGAAGCCGTTCCACTTTCGAAGACGCCTTGAACATCCGCCGTATCATGGAGAAATATGGGTTTCACTCGGTTACGCTCGTCACCTCCGGATACCACCTGCCCCGAGCCTATTTTTTACTGAAGACACTGCTGATCGGATCCGATGTGCGGGTGTTTCGTCACCCGGTTCCGGCGGATAAACATTGCGCGAGCGGCTTGACGTTAAGCTGCGCCAAACCGTGGGTCAATGAGATGATGAAGTTTTGGGGCAGCACCTTTGAAATGGTCGTATACCAATTGAGCGGCGCTTTGCCGGCGCAAAACAAATACTATACGGCCGCCATCCGCTTCCTCAAATCCCGCCTTCTTTTTTAGGCCTCTTTTCTTTTTTCCCTTCCGCATGCCTTTCTTCCGTCAATTCATTCCCGTTTTCCGGCAAAAAGAGTGGAACCTTTTGCTTTGCGGCATACGGTCCCGGACGCCCTCTTCTTCCGAAACGCTTGCCGGGTACTTGACACCCGATGAATGCGACTGGGAGTTCGTGATTCAGACCGCCCGCCGTCACGGCGTGGCGGCGATTCTTTGCCGGAATCTAAAAACCACCTCCGCGCATCGGGTACCGGAACCGGTCATGGTGCGCCTGCTGAAGATATTCAAGGAAAACGCCGGGAACGCCCTGTCTTTTATCGGAAGGCTCTTGGTGCTACTTCGCCAATTCCAGGAAAACGGGATCACGGCCGTACCGTTCAAGGGGCCGGTCCTTTCCCAGCGGGTGTACGGGGACCCGATTCTCCGGTCGTTCATCGATATCGACATCCTGGTCTCTCCGTCGGACACCTCGAAGGCCGTCTTTATCCTTGCGGCCGCCGGGTACACGCCGAACGTGAAGTTGAATGCCGGGCAATTCGCCCGGTATTTGCAAACGGAGTACAGCATGGAAGCCGACAGCAACGACAGGCGGACCATCGTTGAGCTGCACTGGGAACTTACGGGCCGCTATACCTCGCCTCCTTTTTTGCTGGAAACCTTTGCCAACCGGTGTGAATGCATCGATCTCATGGGAAAAACGGTGCATGGGATGCCTGCCGAGGAGATCCTGGTCTATTTGTGCATCCACGGATCGAAAGACGGGTGGACCCGTCTCGAATCCATCCTCAGCCTGGCGGAGTTGATCGATTCCAACCCCGGGCTGAACTGGGATCGGATTTTCCATCTTTCCGAAAAACTGCAGTGCGCCCGGATGCTCCGGACGGGTCTTTTTCTGGCATATGATCTGTTTAACCCCAGTATGCCGGAAGCGATTGCAGGCCGGGCGGAAGTCGATTTAAAGGTGCGAAAGATTGCGGAAAACATCTATTTGCATTTTTTCACGGAAACGGCAGGTGGCGCAGGAGGGTTCATCACTTCGGATTTTTCGAAATTTCATTTTATTGTCCGGGAAAAAACGTCCGAGAAGATCGCATACCTGGTACGCCTGCTGTTTCTTCCCTCCCGGCAGGAATGGCGGTATTTTCCGGTGCCGGCCGTTTGGCATTTCCTGTTGTATGTCCTGCGGCCGTTGAGACTGCTTCATGCAGTGGGGCATCGACGCTTTTTCAGTCACAACCGAGGGGTTTGAAGGTGAAACGGGTTTTTTTCATTTTATCGGCTTTTGTGCTTTTCATCGGGATCCCCACCGTCCAGGCGGATGACGCCCTGCTGGAAGAGGCCTACTGGATCTGGCATACCCGGGACGCCGAAGTGCAGAAAGGCGTCGATCACTTTTTTTCCAAAATCCTCACACTGGACAAAGAAGCCGGGCGTGCCCGGATTCGTATCACTGCTGAAGGCGTGTGCGCCCTTGTTGTAAACGGCATAAACATCGGGGAAAACGACAAGTGGTTCGAACTTGCTGCCTATGATATCGGGCCATACTTGAAAGAAGGGGAAAACGAGATATTGGTCCGTGTCATCCCGGACAACTGGTATGCCGGATTTTTCACCGCCGGAAGCATTGAAACAAAAGACGGAGCGACGATTTCCATCCTTTCCGATGGCGCCTGGGACGCCTGGACGGCCAAAGAACCCTTGAAAAAAAAAGCGGAGTGCCTGGTGAAAGGCATCGACGGCGGATTCTGGAACAACGTCACGCCGGTGGAAATGCCTGCCCTTCACAACGCGCTCAATATCGACCTGAAGGCGCCGCATATCCCCTGGGCAAGGCCCTATGGCGGAAAAACACCCCGGGTGCTGGGCATCTTTCCCCGTCACGTCCAGCGGGATTTCGTGGAACTGATGCACCGCTTTGACATGGAGGCAGCGGTTGTCTTCTCCGATTACTACAGAGAAGACAGCCGGGTGCCGTTTTTCAGGGCGGTTAAGGGCGCTTTAAAAAAAAATGTGGCGCAAAATATCGTCCGGGCGTTCGAAAACGATTACGACCTCATCATCCTCGGGGAAATCCCGCCGGATGTGTTCGAAGAAACCATCGCGGATCGGCTCCTTTCCAAGATGCGGTCCGGCACAGGCCTCATTTTCACCAAAACCTTTGACTCTAAAACCGATACCGGCACCCAACAGAATTTAAAAAGCCTTAAAGCACGGCTCACGGGCAGCCCTGTCGAGACGCCGCCGGACTATTTAACCCATGGCATCCCGCTGAAGCATCTGCCAAGTTTGTTCGACAAGGTTTCCCTTTACCGGTACGAAGCATCCCGGGTGGCCGAAATCCACAAACCGGGACGGGAAATGCTGCTGACACCCGACGACGGCAAGGATGATCTCCTCTATGAATACTACCAGTCCTTTTTGATCAAGCTGATCCTGTGGGCCTCCCGCAGGGAGCCGGATACCCTTATTCAAGTCCGAGCCCGTGAAATCGACGGGGATTATGATAAAGAAAGCAAACTCGTCTTTGCACTGGAATCGATACCCCCGGCGGGGTCAGGACCGTATTCAGCCTCTTTGAAACTGCGCGCCATGGATCCGTATCACCGGATTCCGGAAGTTTCTTTTTCCGAAGCCGGGCTTCACATCGCCGAAAGGCATATTTACCCGATTTTTTCCGCAAAGACACCGGTGGAACCCGGCCAAACGGCGGCCTTTTCAATCCCCTCGCTGCCCGACGGAAAATATATCGCCGATGTTATCCTCTTGAAAGGCGAAAAACCCATCGACTGGGCATCCCTCCCCGTGAACGTCTCTTCCCCGGTAACCATCACCGATCTAAAAACGGAACCGATGGTTTTGGATTTCTCCGGGAAGGAAAAGGCGGAGTTGACGGTGACCGCCCGTTTCAGCCGGGCTCTTCCGGCCGGCTGCAGGGTGCGCTTTTCGGTGATGGATAATTACGACCGCCTGGTCAACGATATCGAGTTCCCGGTCAAAGCGGGAAATCGAAAAATCGAACACCGTTTTATTGTTTCCAGGGTGCCCACAGTTTTGCTCCGTGCCCGCGCCGAATTGAAATTGGATCAAAACAGCCTCGATATCGCCGTGGCGCGCTTCACGTCAATCCGCCAGGGTCGGAACCGCTTCGCCTTCGCAGGGTGGGCCCACGCCGGCGCCGATTCCCGGCAGCAGCACCTCCTCGCCCGGATTTTGGCGGGATTGGGCTTTGACGCCCAGCGCGGCCAAGACGGCAGCCTGGAGCGCCTGGAAGTCGCCGACATCCGGGCGTTTCCCGGCGCCGGGGGCCGGCGCATCGCCCCTGTCGATACCGATCCGGCGGTAAGAGAAAAAGCGAAGCAGGAGACGAAGAAGATTGCCGAAAAAAATCGGCCCTTCGATCCTTTCGCGTATGTTACCCCGGATGAAATCAGCTACGGCGGCGGCGAGCTGCTTCCGGCGCGGGTAAAAGATTTCCGGCAGTCCCTTGAACATATATACGGTTCCATCGAGACGCTGAATCGTCAGTGGGGAACCGATTTTTCTTCTTTTGAAAAAGTGCCCCCCATCACCCCGGCCTCTGCCGACACATTGATCGCACAGGCCGAAGCGGATCTGAACTTCAGCCCCGTCGTGGATCAATACCTCGAAAACTGCCGGGTGTACGCCGACTATTTCGGTGTGCACCAGGAAGCATTAAGCGCTGTTGACCCGGGCGCCCGGTTCGGCATCGAGTCCCCCTTGTGGCCCTGGGCGAACCGGCACCTGGACTGGCATGCGATCCTGCAGGACATCCGTTTTTTCAGCCCCTACGGCCGGGAAGGTGACCTGCAGACCTACGAATACGCCCGCTCATTCGCCCGGCCCGGCACCCTTTTGGGGATGACGTACGGCGGATATATTTACAACGGGTTCGTGCGGCGGCCGCAGCCCATGGATTCGGAGTTCCAGTTCTGGCGGCCATGGAACGCGCTGATGCGCGGGTTTGATATGGTCTACTGGTATCATATTGGGCCGTTCATTGAGAGCGGGGTCGGCATGGGTCTGCAGCCCTACCCTGCTTTTTTAACGGCCACGGATCAGGTCGAACGGATTCGAAAGGGGTTTCACACTCTGCTGCGGGACACACAGCGTATCATGGATCCGGTGGCGGTGCATTACAGCGTGGCGAGCAACATCGTCTCGGAGCATATCAAGGACTTCGGGAAGCTTCCATGGAATGTCCATATGCTGCTCCGCATCTTGCAGGACTACGTCCCCGCGGGATATACATTCTTGGCCACTCCCCAGATCGAGGCGGACGGGCTGAAGGATTACAGCGTGTTCATCATGCCCCTTTCCCAGGCGGTCACCGAAAAAGAGGCTGTCGCCATACGGCGTTTCGTGGAAGCCGGCGGCCTGGTCATTGCGGACGTGCGGCCCGGCATCTGCGACGGCCACGGAAAATTCGGCGCAAACAAGATCATGCAAGAAGTATTCGGCATTTCATTTGATAAAGGCCTTGGCAGAAAATCCATTTCATTTTCGGAAAACGGCGCATTTCTGCAACAAAACGGAGGACACCGCATCAGCAGCGTGCCCGCCGATCCGGCGCTGCGAATCAAGGGCGCTCAAGCTGGGGCCACGGTTGACGGCGTGCCGCTCGTTGTTTCCAACACGCTCGGGGACGGAACGGCGGTCTGCCTGAACATTCCCTTCAACAACTTTAAAAGATACCCGACGCCCGATGCCCTTTATTATTATCTGGCCGACCCGGATCATGCCGCACTGGTGGGCGGCATGCTGAAGTCCCTGCTGGATACTCACGGCGTCGCGCGGCCCCTGCAAGTGACACCCGATGGCGGCACCTGGCCCATGGGGCTTGAAACCTGGCATTTTAGAGACGGGCGTGCACGCTACGCGGCAATGACAAAGCGCCGGATGAAAAAAGAAGAACCTGACCGGAGTCTTCGGATCCGCTCACCGCTTTATGGGCATATTTACGATATGTTCACGGGCGAGTACCTGGGTGAAAGGGCCTCCTGGGAGGTCAGCCTCCACCCTGCCGACGTGCGTCTGTTCAGCGTGCTTCCGTATACTGTGGACGGCATCGATGTAAACTTTCGAAAAAAATCAATGCGCCGGGGAGAAGAAATCACCGGCAGGGCGCAGGTGGAAATCTCCACGGAAGAACCGGTCCGGCACGTGATGCATATGGAAGTCTTCCGTCCGGATGGAAAACCGGTTTCCTACCTGGCAAAAAACCTGGAAACGCAAAACGGATCCGCAGTGTTTTCGGTTTCGACCGCCTTGAACGATCCTGCAGGGAAATACACCCTGGTCTTTACCGATGTGGCCTCCCAGGTAAAATCCGTTGTAAAAATCGACGTGGATTGATAAAGTGTATTTGTTCAGCCAACTTTTGTTATGGGAATGACATTCTGAAATGACAACCGTCCTCCTGGCATTCGTATTGTCCGCCGCCCTCTCCCTTGCGCTGACGCCTCTGGTCGCCGTCATCGGGAGGAAGGCGGGCCTGGTCGATTTTCCGGATGAACGAAAAGTCCATCGCCAGGCGATTCCGCGAACGGGCGGGATTGCCATCCTGCTGTCTCTTGTCTTCTGCCTGGTCGTTTTGAACTTTATCCCCACAAAAGTCTCGGCGCTTTTAAGGCCGGACCGGCAGTACATCGCGTTTTTCGCCGGGTGCATCCTCTGTTTTGCCATCGGGTTTGTCGATGATTTCCACCGGCTTTCATCCAAAATGAAATTTCTGTTCCAAATCGTGGCCGCCGGAATCGCTTTCTGGGGCGGTGTCCGGATCGAACATTTCAGCGTCTTCGGCTTTTCCATCGATTTCGGGCCGTTTGCAATGATTTTTACCCTCTTCTGGTTTGTCCTGTTCATCAACGCCGTCAACCTTATCGACGGCCTGGACGGGCTTGCCGGCGGCATCGTCTTTTTTGCCGCCGCCGTCATGGTCTTTCTTTCCGTGATCGGTAAAAATTATCTCGTGGCGATGCTGTTTGCCGCTGTCGGCGGTGCCGTCCTTGGATTTTTACGGTACAACTTCAGCCCGGCCAGCGTTTTTTTGGGAGACGGCGGCAGTTATCTCCTGGGTTATTTCGTTGCGGGCCTTTCCATCATCGGATCCTTCAAGAGCCAGGTCACCGCCGTCATGCTGATCCCCATCCTGGCGCTGGGCGTCCCCCTTTACGATACGATCCTTTCCCCGATCCGCCGGTTTTTATCCGGGCATAAAATGTTCCAGCCGGATGCGGAACATGTCCATCACCGCCTGCTGAAACTGGGCTTCTCCACGCGACGGGTAGTGCTGCTCGTTTATGCGATCACCTTGTTTCTGTGCGCCGCGGCGATTATTCTCGTGAACATCCGGGATGAACGGGCCGGGCTGTTTTTGATTATCATGGGGGTGGCCGCGGTCTTTTTTTTCCGCAAGCTGGGGTACACGGACCAGATCTACTCCTCGATGGTATCCGACTGGTTCACGGACCTGTCGGATTGCTCCGGGTTTTTCGGAAGGGAACGGCGCCCGTTTATCGAAAAGCTCCAGGAGGTCATCAAGTCCGAAAATTACGAATCCCTCTGGCGGTCGATTACGGCCATACTGGAAGACCTCGAATTCGACAAAGGCTCCATGTATTTGAATCAATCCCTGAAACGAGACGGACTCAGCACCGGGGACCGGATTGTCTACGTTTCCGATCACCCGGAACGCCGCCGGATCCCGCCGCTGAATTCCAGTGTTATTCTGAGAAAAAGCCCGCCTGAACTCGACTGGGTCCGGCCCCCGTTCGACATGGAAAACTTTGTCTGCAGCCGCTCCATCCTGCGTATCGAGCTTCCCCTGGTCAGTGAATCGAACACCCATTTCGGCACCCTGGTCCTGGTCAAGGACACGGCCGTCAAGCCCATCAATCACCAAACCCTGCGCCGGGTGGAGGACCTGCGTCGGACGGTGATCCGGAAGATGGAGCTGATGGAATCGGCAACGTGGTCTCATCAATCACGAGCATGAAGGGAAAGAGGATATGCCACTGATTGTCTTGGAGCGGCCGCCGGCCGATGACTCTTTTTCCCATCATCAATTGCAATTCCATTCCCTCCGGGCGGCTGAAGGATACCGTTTTTATTTCGGGCAGCAGCGCGGTAACCTTTTGTAAAACCGGGCGCTTGAAGTGCCGGGTAACTATTCCATATGGCGGCATGACGATTTTCCGTATCGTCCATAAAAGCCTTGCGTAAAACAACCCTTTTGCACCGTCAGGAACAGGCACGATTTTGCCGCCTCGTTTGACAAACGCCACCCTTCCGATGATATTCTCCGGTAAAAGGAAATAAGGATCCGGAGCGTCGAGATTGTCTCCCCGGGTTTGGATGCCGCCGCCCGCCGTGGATATCACCCGATGCGTTATGGAGGTTTTGGAGCCCGGAGGACGGAACACAATGATATCCCCGGCTCTTATGGACCGGCTTCCGTAAGAGGAGGGAGACAGCTCATCAAAAAGCCGAAGGGTGGGAAACATGCTGCGCCCCTGGTAGACGAACGATGGTGGCAGGTTATCGGTTCGTTTGGCAATTCGGGGAGGCAGGTACGGTTGCGGCGGCATTGAAAACCTTATCGAGTTCTTTCCAGGATTCGCCCGTACGGGTCAGCCGCAGGGTGTACGCGGGAAGGGTTTTGGCCATTCTGCAGGCGTTTTCAAAGATTTTTTTTTTCAGGGACACGGCATCTTCGACGGCTTCAAGAAGGATATAACTGAAAAGCGTCTGATGGGCCGACTGGTTGATCCTCACGGCCGCTTCACCCTGTCCCATGGGAATGGCCTGGTCTTTTTCCGCCTGATCGATAAAGCATATGGCTGAAATGGGATAGCCGTGGTTGATATCCCAGGTTTTGTCCGGAAACCCCTGGCGGAATTCACTGCAGGTGGGCATCGGGTGGGCATAGTAGGAACCGCTGGGGTCTAAGACGATAAGAACCTCGTCGTCGCAAAGGCATCGCCATGGATCCGGAATCCGGCGGCAAAGGGTGCTTTTACCCGCACCGCCGGCTCCTGCCACAAGGACGGCCCTGCCCTCCCGGACAATGAGTCCGGAGTGAAAATTGATCCCGCCTGTGGCGATGACCTGTCGGTAAACGGGGAAAAGGGCAAGGTACATGCGGAGGTACTCATCCTCGACGGAAACTTCTCCCTGAAACTGGGCGATGATATCGGGTATTTCGGGATGCTGCCAGAGGGTGATTGATGGAAAAACAAGGGGCTTCCAGCCGTTTAACGGTACACGCACCGGCTGTCTGTAATTGGCATCGATTAAGAGTTCACGAGAATCTTCTTCATTTGGATTGAATGGCGTAAAAAAAATCTTTGGGTAGTCATCCGGCCCGCATGGAAACAACCCCATGAGCGCAGCCATTCGGTCTAAAAAGTCTTCGCGGGATTGAGGGGCAGCCAGCTGCCACGTGTTGCAGCATTTTAATTTAATGCAGTATTCGGGCACTTACTGACCAGGGTTACAGGGACGACTTCCTGCGCTTGTTGGAGTACCCCCGCATTCACATCGGCCAACTTTAACTGTAGGCCCAGAGGTACAAACACCTGAACCTAACGTGGTATCATATACTTTTGTATCGTTTAACGAAACGAGCAACGGTTTCTCATATTCTTTTTTCATCTCACCCTTCCTTTTTTAGGGTTTTTCTTTTTGGAAAAGAATATATTGTATTTTATCCGGATTTGTCAATTGATTTTTCGTTTTCCGATAAAACATCCATTCGTGATGCCGGGAACAACCCTTTTTCAAATGCGGTTTCGCAGAACCAATAAGGCGCCCACAGGTTTTTGGTCCGGTAATAATTCTGGGCGATGCAGCTGCCCTTGCAATAGAGTTTCATGAGGCAATGGGCGCAGACCCCTTCCAGTGCTTCGGGAAGCCCGCTTCTGAGACGTGCCAGCACATCGGATTTATTCCATACGTTTTCCAGGGAATCCGTCGCCGCGTGGCCGAAGACCATCTCCGGCAGGCTTTCGCCGATACCGCACAGGGCATAGCTGCCGTCGGCCAGGACTCCGAGTATGCCCAATATACCGCAGGTCCCGCACCCGTCTTTGCTTTTTCCGAACATCTTCGAAAGGGAACGAAACGCCAAGGGCCAGTCGTATGTAAGCCGCAGCGACGTGGACCGGGAGAGTTCGTTTTCCACCCACGACCCCAGCTCCAACAGCCTTTCGATGGGCAAGGCGTCCTCCCCTTCATGAATCTTCATCCCCCTTGAAGTGGGCTGGATCAGGTTGAATTTTACCGACTCCGCCCCAAGTGTTTCCGCCAGCCTGACCATGGCTTCGATCTGGTCCTGGTTCCTGCGCATCAGGCACATGATGACCTGGGGATGAAGTTTGGCTTCCACCAGGTTTTTAATTCCCTGGACGGCACCTTCGAACGCCCCTTTGACGCCCCGGAACCAATCGTGGGTTTCGGCATCGGCGCCGTCCAGGCTCACCGAAACGAAGGCGTCTTTGCACTCGGATATTTTTAAAGCGATGTTTGGCGAACAAAGAAGCCCGTTTGTTTCGAAACAAAGGGCAATTTCCCGATGCTTGAGATCGTCCAATATGGCCTCGATTTGCGGATGCAAAAGCGGCTCCCCCCCGGTGAGTTTTACAGTGGAAAGCCCCATAGGAACGGCCTGGTCCACCACGGATTTGAACAGTTCCAGGGGAATCGACAGGGAATCCTCTCCTTTTTCCTGGAATTTGGGCGAAATCCAACAGTGACGGCACCGGAGATTGCAACCCGACGTCAGGTAAAAATACAACTGCTGAAGCGGATAGGATTTGTTTTTGGTTGTGATTTCGTCTGTCATCGGATGGTTCACATGCAGGCGTCGGGAAGCCTTCCTCCTTCCGCTAAAAATTTCCTCAGGCATGCATCCGGGCTCGGATGATCCACCTCGGCGGTGATGGTGTACGCCAGCCCCGGACAGTTGCCTGTACAAAAATCAATATAAGGGCATCCGGCGCAAAAGGCAAATTCGTGCAGAGAAATAGTCGACCGTTTTCGCATCCGTTCGACTACGGGATGGTCCTGCCATATTTTTTGAAAGTTGTCCCGGTTCACCCGGCCCAGTTCGATATGACTCAGCATTGTGCACGGCACAATCGCCCCGTCCGCCCGAACGGCGATGTTGTCCCATACGCATCCACAGGCGGAAAGACAACCCCTGTGCGGAGGTGACGCCTTTCCGTTTTGGCGGGCCTTTTCCATTTCATTCCACATAAGGGCTTCGGCCAGGGGCCCTGCGGTGGCGCTGATCCGGCCGTTGTATTTTTTCTGAAGCCGGCACAGGGTCTGCATGGCGGCAGTTCGTTCTTCCACGGTCAGTGCAATTTTTTCGGAATTGATCCTGCAAAGCCCCATGTGGGAAGCCGCGTTTGTGGTAAACGCCGGCACACCGAGATCATCGAGTAAAAACGCGGCAACGGCGTCCAGGTCCGCCACGTTGAACTTATGGATCGTCACGCGGACGGCAACAGGGACCCTGAACGCCTGCAAAGCCCGGATCCCTTTTACAGCGGCATTGAAGGCCTCTTTTCCCCGGACGGCATCGTGGATTTCGGGCCTCGAGCCGTCGATGGAAACCTGCACATGATTGCATCGCCCGGTGGATGCAAGAAACGCGGCTGTGTCATTATCGATGAGGGTGCCGTTGCTCAGAATGGAAAAGCGCATGCGATTGTTCACGATTTCGTGAATCAGCGTCCGGAGGTCCTCCCTGACAAAGGGTTCGCCCCCGGCAAGCGTCAAATGCATCACCCCGCATTGCCCCAGTTCTTTGAAAAAGTCGATCCACTCTTCTGCCGAAAGGTCTTTGTCCACGTCTCCCGGACTTGAAAAATGATAGCAGTATTTGCAGCGCAGGTTACACCGGTTGGTGATGTCGATATCCACCGATCTTGGTGCACGCATCACTTTCAGAGTGCGTTCAGATTTTTTTAATCTCGGTGCCGGCATAGCCCTTGTTTTCCAGTTCATCTAAAAATTCCCTGACATCCTGTTCTATCTTTTCCGGGGTGTTTTCAAACTCTTGCTTTACCTTAGAAACAATATCGGCGAAAGAATGGTTTCCATCCAGGCATTTCCAGATACACACGCTGACAGGATTCATGCCATAGCCGTCGCCCGTATCCGGATCAAAAAGCACCGCCCAGTCATCAAATTCTTCCCGCAAGACGAGCATGGGATTTGCGATCAGTTTTTTTTCAGCGCTCATTTTCCTTCCCCCGCTTTCCATTCTATTATCCCGGGTATCACCAATTGACTTTCCCTTTTTGTCACCAGGATACGCCACATGGTATAACTTTTCAACAAATTTCCCGACAACGGTTTAACAATAAATCCGATTTCACCCATATCACGGCGCTGCCCCCCGGATACGCAGTCTCAACCTTTTTTTCTTCCAGCGGGGAATAAACACGATTTCAGTTTCGGTTTCCTTCCACCCGAGCCGATCATGGGCTTTTCGGGAGGATATATTGTGGGTTCCCATATCCGCCGTGGCCCTTTGACATCCGGCTTCCTTCAGGAATCGGAGCATCTCGTTTTGTACCGCCGTGTGGATCCCCTTGCCCCGCCATTCCTTTAAGGTGTAGGCATCATGTGTATATGCCTCTCCTTGATCTAAAATCAGCGCCCAGTTGTAATGCACCGCCGTCTTCCCGATTTTACCCAGAAAACAATAATCGTTTTTCCGCTCCTGGCTGCAAATTCTTTCTTTTGTGCTCTGGCTGAAGTTCGGACTGTTTTTTTGACCGTACTGCTCCAAAAAAATGAATTCGAGTTGCTCGATATCTTCTTCTTCGGCCCTGGCCACAACAAGATCCGTTTTGGCTTTATATTCGCACAAGGGGCGTGTTAAATCCCTCTGGTAATATGTCTGCATGCGCAGCAGACCGAATGGCCTCACCAGCTTCATCAACACACGCCAGGGTAAAAAATGGGGTCCTTCGTACCGAATGATATTGCCGACGCCGTGTGCAGCGTTTTTAATATCAAGAATTGTCATTTTTTCATGTTCCCGGTTTTCTTATTCCGAACAATATCAGCGGCGGTTTGAACCACTTCCCTCGTCGTCAGGTAACACGGAATGTGCGCTTTTTCCAGGATACGCATATTCTCGAACACCTGATGCGTAGCGCCCCAAAAGACCAAAACCGGTTTGGATGTCTCTCCCTCTTTCTTGCACTGGGTCACGATTTCCGCCAGGGAATGCATCAGTTTTTCCTGGGTCGTCGCAACATCGATGACGGCGACAATGAGCAGATCCACCTCATCCGAGTCTTGAAGTGCCCGGATTAGCGGCGGATAAATCCGATAATATTCCCACCAAAGGGGTGTCAAATCGATCGGATTGGCCACACCGGCGTAAGGGGGCAGGTGGGGCCGAATGGCCGCCTGGAGCGCTTCGGAAAATTCAGGAACCGCCAGACCGTGTTCTATGCACAGATCGGTCAGCTCCGCACCGATCCCGCCCGATCCCGTAATAATCCCCACCCGGTTTCCCGCCGAAAAGCCCTGCCAGCGTGACGCCCTGGCGATATTCAGCATCTCCCGCCCGGTTTGGACGCTGATGATCCTGCCCTGATCCTTCCCCAATTCCTCTTGCTCCCCGTTTATCTCACCCGTTGAATTCAATCCGATATGAGCAAAAGACGCCCTGCTGCCGGCCCGGGTTCTGCCGAGTTTCGTCAGGATCACGGGTTTTTTTTCTGCGATTTTGTTTGCTTGGATAAAAAAGGGTTGTGGGTCCGGTATGGCTTCAAGATAAAGCCCGATAATCCGGGTATCTTCATCCCGGCCCATGTATTCCAGCATTTCCTGCAGGGAGATATCCCCTGTATTGCCCATATCACACAACTTGGAAAGGCCCATCTGGTGATTTTGGCAATACATGTACACCGCCATACCGAATCCGCCGCTCTGGGTGATGACGGAAAGCCCCCGGTCGCCTGCCGGCATGCCCGGCATCATGGAGGCGTTGAGCCCATAGATACAGTTGAACATCCCTGCGCTGTTGGGACCGATGATTCGAATGCCGCGCTCCCGGGAGAGTCGGATCAAATTCTCCTCAAGGGCTTTTCCGCCTTTCGGCACCTCCCCGAATCCGCTGGGGATGGCCAGAAGGAATCGCACCCTGTCCTTTGGACAGCTTTCAATAAAGGATAAGAGCGGCTTCGAAGGAATCAGCGGGATCACCAGGTCGATTGGTTCCGGCACCCTGGAAATATGCGGATATGCATCCAGGCCTGAGATTTTTTTTTCGGTCGGATGGATCGGGTAGATTCTTCCCGGGAAACCGTCCAGCACGTGTCGGACAAAAATGTTTCCCATTTTGCCTTCCACGTTGCTGGCACCGATGACGGCGACGGTCTTCGGATTAAAAAATCGGGAAAGATCTGGTGTTTTTTCCATGCAAAAAGTGCTTGTTTTGATTATTGATCCAGCCCCAGGTAGTCCTTTTGAATGTCCGGGTCCTTGAGCAGCTTTTCGGCCATTCCGCTTTTGACGATTCTCCCTTGCCGCAAGACATAGCCCCTGTCCGCATACACCAGCCCCACATGGACGTCCTGTTCCACCACCAGCAGGGTCATGCCCTCTTGCTTGATGGTAGCCATGGCTTCCAAAAGATCATCCACCACCACCGGAGCCAACCCCAGGGACATCTCATCCACGAGCAGCAGTCTGGGTTGGGACATGAGTGCCCTTCCGATGGCGCACATCTGCCGCTCACCACCGCTGAGCGTGCCCACAATTTGCCCCTGGCGTTCTTTCAAAGCCGGGAAAAGATCAAAAACGAGAGCCAACCGTTTTGCGGACTTTGCTTCATCGTTGCAGGTAAAGGCTCCCATCGCCAGGTTTTCTTTCACCGTCATCCCCGTAAAAAGCCTTCGCCCCTCCGGAACCATTGCAATCCCCATGGTCACCCGTTCATAGACAGGGGTTTTACTGATTTCGTCGTCATTGAAAAAAATTTTTCCCGAAAAAGGTTTCAGAAGTCCTGCAATGGTCTTGAGCAGCGTTGACTTCCCCGCCCCGTTGGGGCCCAAAAGGGCTACCCATTCTCCCTGATGAATCTGCAGATCGACATCCCAGAGCACCTGAAGGGAGTGATACCCTGAAGAAAGCTGTGAAAGCGACAAAAGTTTATCCGTCACCGCTTACCCCTGAACTGCCCTTTCCCCGGTTTTCCTCTCCACTTTTAAAAAGAAAATCTTTCTTTGAGGAAAGAGACAAACCCCCTGGGCATGAAAATGACCGCCAGGATAATGATCAAACCGAGGAGGCCGGTATGAAAACTTAAAATCCGGCTCCATGCCAAGGTGGAGACAATCTCAATGAAAAAAGCCCCCAAGACCGGGCCGACAACCGTTCCTGCGCCCCCGATGAGAAACATCACAAAGGCCTTGATGGAAATGGTCATATCAAAAACCGCCGATGGTTCGATATACGTCATCCAGTAGGCATAAATGCTCCCTGCCATGCTTGTAAAGACGGCACTGATCATCCATGCCGTGGTTTTATACCAGGTTGCGTTGACTCCCATACTCCTGGCGGCGTCTTCATCGGCCCGAATCGATCGACACGCATAGCCGAAACGGCTGATGCTCAAAAAAAAGGTGGCGGTAACCATCGATGCCAGCACACCGAACATGACATAATAAAAGAAAAGGGTGTTACCGCTCACATTTCCCGGAGGAAGCGGGAGAGAAAGCCCCATCCCGCCACCGGTCAGGCCGGTCAAGTTATCCACCACGGCACGGGTCGCCTCGTTCAACCCGAGCGTTGCAATAGCAAAATAGTGGCCTTTCAACCGCAACACCGGAATGCCGAAAAGCAAAGTAAACAGGACGCAAATCGCCGCACCTGCAGCCAACCCGACGAAAAAAGGCTGCTGAAACTTGATCATCAAAACCCCTGTGCCATATGCCCCCAGTCCGAAAAAAACCACGTTGCCGAGTGCCGGATATCCTGTAAAACCGGTGATGACATTGATTCCCTGGGCAAGAACCGCAAACATGAAAATATTGGTTATAATACGAACCCAGTATGTACTCAGGAAAAAGGGGCAGGCAAGTAAAAACGCACAAGCTACAAAGCACGCCGGAATGATGAGCGGTTTTTTCATTTGTTTTTCAGCCCGCCACCTCTGCGTAGAACTTTTTTCCAAGAATTCCTCGGGGCCTGAAAATCAGGATCAACAAAAGCAAAATAAAGCTGACGGCATCCCGGTAGCCTGCTTCCAGAAATACGGAAGCAAAGTTTTCCACAATGCCAATGGTGAGCCCCCCGATAATGGCCCCCGGGATGCTTCCCAATCCACCGAGAAGAACCACAACGAACGCTTTCATGGTGAACGCCGTTCCCACCACCGGTGAAAAAGAATAAATGACGCTCACCAGGGAACCCGCCATGCCCGCCATCGCCGCACCGATCCCGAACGTGACGGCATATACCTTGGATACGTTGATTCCCACAAGTCCGGCAGCATCCCGATCAAAGCTGGTGGCTTTCACCGCGTTCCCCAAGCGCGTTCGATTTAAAAATAGATGAAGCCCCGCTGTCAAAAGAAGTGCAAAGAAAAACACACCGAGTCGAGTGTAGGGAATTTTCAGTGTTCCGAACGTGAGCCCAAGGCCTGCGTACCATGGATTGATAGAACGGATATCGGCTGTAAACAATAAAATATGCGCGTTGACCATAACAAGGTCAAGGCCAAAAGTAAGGATCAGAGTCATAAAGACCGATCCTTCGATGACGTGGTTGATAAGATACTTTTGGATTAGATATCCAAAAATAAAAAGAACCGTTCCACTGATGGGGACGGCGAGAAAGGGGTCCAAACCTGTGGCTGTAAAAAAGAAATAGGTAATATATGCGCCGAGGATGATCATGCTTCCATGGGCGAGATTGATGAGGTTCATCACGCCCCAGATGATGGAAAAGCCGATGGCCGCACAGGCATAGACCCCTCCCCCCAATATTCCGTTGACAAGAACTTGCAGGAAAAGCACGGGCTAATTGGAATATGGAATCGGGTATACCAGTTTTCCCTCTGCGCCTTTATACGGATAGACAACCACCGGTTTTCCGTTTTGGAGCTGGATTACGGCCATAGTCTTCCCGATATTCATCCCCTTTTCGTTAAACTTGATCCGCCCGTAAAATGTCATGATATCGGTTTCGGCAATGGCATTCCGGACGGTTTTCGGGTCGGCGACACCGACTTTTTGGAGCGCGTGGTGGTACACAAGCAGCGCGGCGGCCGATTGGGGTGGATGATAATCCGGTTTATAACCGTATTCTTTTTCAAACAAGGCGGCGAATTCCGATGCGGTATATCCGAACACCTCATCTTTCCAGGGCATGTTTGAACTCCACTGTATCGGCTCCAGAAGGTATTCCGCATCCTTTTGCAGTGCCTCCACGAAACCCGGCAGCGTCGGCCCGAGGAGGAGCCCGAACATCTTCGGCTTGAGACCCATTTCCCTGGCCTGTTTGACCAGGAGGATCATATCCGCCGTATAGCCTGCGGCAAGCAGAATATCCGGATTTTTTTCCCGGACCGCGGCAAGCATCGAAGATAGATCCTTGGTCCCTGAGGGGTACTTTTCTTTGTAGACGACGGTGATATCCCGCTCTTCGGCTTGAGAGGCCGCCCCGTCCATCCCCAGCTGGGGGAAGAGTGCGTTTTCGTTGATCAGTGCAATAGTTTGGGGTTTCGGTGAAAGATCGGTAGCCATGTCCAAGATGCCGCTCGTGTATTGGTCCACCGTGTTCAACGTGGCAAAAAGATATTTATATCCCCGCTCAAATATCGTTGTCGCCGCACCGTGTGCCTCTACCATGGGAATTTGGTATTTCTCCGCCACGGAGCTTGCCGGGAACGTGCACGAACTGCTGTACGGCCCAAGCAGGTATTGAATGTTGTCTTCGACGATTAATTTTTCGACCAGTTTGGCGGCGGTTTTCGGATCGCTCTCATCGTCGTAATAGATGATTTCCACCTTGTATTTTTTCCCTTTGATGGGAATCCCGCCGAGGGCGTTGATGTGCTTCATGTAAAAGTCGTATCCGTCTTTTACCAGGCGCCCCTCTGTCGCCATTTTTCCGGTGAGGGATAAAGACGCACCGAAACGAATCACGTCTTGAGCATAAACTGAAGGGACGAACCCGACTGTAAAACTCAACAAAGCAATTACAATGAGGATACGTGAAAAATATCCTAATAAGGTCCCTGTGTTTTTGTTTTCCATCATTTGCTCCTTTGGTTAATCGGTCTAAACGGTTTAAATAATCATCGATCTCATGCCATATTCGCAAAATCAGATCAATACATATGTTTATTTTTCATTTAATCCATGAAATGCGTGAAATTTCCTGAATCGACGCCCCAAATAGGCATCGATTACACGATTATCCTTAAGTACCATTTCAGGCGTTCCTTCCATGATCTTTTCTCCGTGATTGAGAACAACAATTCGATCCGATACCTTTGCAATGGCACTGATGACGTGTTCGATGAACAGGATCGTGACACCGGCTTTTCTAACATTCTGGATGAGTTTTATCCCCTCTTCCATTTCGGTCGGATTCAAACCTGCCAATACTTCGTCCAACAGGAGCAGTTGAGGCAGCATTGCGAGTGCCCGCGCCTTCTCGAGCCGTTTACGCTCCGGAATATTCAATTTTTCGGCTAAAGTGGTTGTTTTTTCGGAAAGACCCAGGGAATCCAGAACTTCAGATGACTTTTTCTTCGCCGCCCAAAGCGTCCTTTTTCTGCCTTTTTTTCCGAACAATGCCCCCACCATAACATTTTCAAAAAGGGTCATATCGTTAAAAGGGCGGACCACCTGGGAAGTTCGGCTGATTCCCAAGGCTCCGATCTGGTGTGGTGGGAGGCCAATAATCGATTTGTTCAAAAAGCGTATATCACCGGATGTACAGGCAAGGGTACCGGATATGAGATTGACTAAAGTTGATTTTCCTGAACCGTTTGGCCCGATCAACCCCAGTATTTCCCCTTTCCGTATGGTGAAACTAATATCTTTTACAGCGGCAAGATTTCCAAAGTATTTGGAAACATGAACAATTTCCAATAGCGTCCCGGGTACCTCCTGTTCCAGGGAAAAACCGTCTTTTATTTTTCTTGCAGATCTTGAATAGTTGTCCATCGTTTATGTAAGATACCTTTTACCGATATAGATTTTTTTTACATTTTCATTGCTCACGGCCTCTTCCGGAAAACCTTCAAAAATTTTTTCACCCCGGTTGATCACGACCACTCGGTCACAAACCTTGGTGATCATCTGCATTGCATGTTCGATCATAACGATGGATTTCCCAGTGTCTCTTATCTTTTCAATAAGTTTGATCCATTTTAGCATTTCAGCGGAATTTAATCCATCCGTCACCTCGTCCAGAAAAAGCAACGCAGGGTCCATTGCCAACGCCCTTGCCACTTCCACTTGTTTTCGTTGCGGCATGTTCAACTTTTCCAAAAACGTGTTTTTTATTTCGAAGATATCCAACAAGGACAATATGGGTTCGGCATAATCCCGTGCCTCTTTAACGGTAACTTTTTGCTTCATCCCGAAAAGACAGCCACTCATGACCCGTTCCAGAACCGTAAGCCCTGTAATCGGTTGAATATTCTGGAATGTCCGGGCGATCCCCAATTTGGCAATCTGATGCGGCTTTAAGCCCATAATGCTTTCCCCCATGAAGCATGTATCCCCCGTGTCAGGGCGGGATAAACAGGAAACAATATCAACCAATGTGGATTTCCCGGCCCCATTGGGCCCAATAATACCAACGAGTTCATCTTTTTCAATACTCAAGCAAATATTATTAAGCACTTTAACGTCGTTATATTTTTTTGTTATACTATTTAATTTCAACATATCCATTCGTATCTTTATAAAAACATCTTTCCGGATCGGATTTTCTGGCTTGTTTACCTAATTGCTTTTTCTAAAATCGATTCCCATTAAGTCCTCAATAAGAAAATCGATTTTAAATTCAATTGTTTTATGCTTGACTTCTTTTAAACTGATATTTCGATATATCCACAATTCATTTTTAGGATCCAATTCAGGATAAGATTCCAGGGTGATGCATTTTTCGAGACGATATCGTTGAGGGTAGGATTCAACGGTCCTGCAAAAGTCATCGTTTGGATACGGAAGGGAAGGCCACTTCCGCTTTTCTATGATAATATATTGGGGTCCGTATGACTCTATAGAGGCGATTATATCTTCATCCGATAGATCATCGTTTGCCTGTTTTTTTCCTTTTTCTCTTTGCCACACGGCCAAAAGCCGGTAACCGGTTAATACCCTGCATTGGCGTTGGGGATCGTGTTTTCTGATAAAAAATATAAAGTTTGAGTGAAATGATCCCTCAAAAAGGAATATCGGTTTTTCTTTGCTTTGTTCAATGACATATTCGGCCGCTTTCTCATATCCATTGACAAATAAAACCGGCCCTTTCATGTTTCGATAAATCAAAAGGGATACCAATAAAAAAGACATCACAAAAAAGCATATGCTTACCGCCTTTTTGTTTTTTAATGCTTTTGCAATCGAATAATAACCCCATGACGCAAAAAACGCAAAGGCCGGGATATAGTAAATGGTATGCCTTGATTTGAGTTCTGCCAAAGGAGTAAATACAATGTAGCATGATACGATCCATATGAGATAATATAAATTGTTTTTACGTGCCTGGGGTTTGAGCATTGTCATCAATATTCCCACCAGTGAAGAAACAAGAAATAATTTTCCCAATTGGTGACGCAGTACCATTGGATAAAAAATAAAATTATTCAATGTTATCGGGGTATACGATTCAACGCCTCGTATGGCATTGTCCAGCATAAGACTGCCATAATAATAAAAACTCATTATGTAATATGGAGCAATAACAATAAGGCATAATAATGACGCAAAAAACATTTCAAATTTACGAAAAATCCATGTTTTCCTGTTGAGTACTGCCGTAATAATAAAGAAAGGTACAATATAAATTGCAGTGATTTTCGTGAGAGCCGCCAATGCCGCTGCAAGCGCCGAAATGAAGACATGTTTCGCATTCTCATCATTCAAATACTTCAAGAAGTAATACTGCGACACTATACACAGCGTTAAAACAGGTATCTCGAGCATTGCATAATGAGAATAATGGAAAATAATCGGCGATAATGCGGAAAAAGCAACAGCAGCTAACGCAATTTCTTCAGACGCGTGTGTGAGTCTAACGAGCTTATAAAAGAAAACAAGCAAAATGATCAAAAAACCGATGGTGACCATTTTTGTCACCATAACGGACACTCCGAATAAAAGTATTGTTGCGCCTTGAACCAAATGATATAGCGGCGGCCATATAAATATGCCGAGCGCCGGATATTTGTTATAGTGTGTCTCCGTCCAACCGCTTATATTCGTAAAAGGCATGTCGGCCAGAAAGTCACTGAAAAAAATACCGGTCAAAGCATGAAAAGCCTCGTCCAAATAGTAAAAATGGAACTCGGAGACATTTAGATATTTGCCATGTAAAAAAACAACTCCCACGATAATCGTACATAAAAGAATCCCTCTTCTTTTCTTTTTGCCTGACACAATCGTCTTTATTTTACTCACATTCATACGTTCATTTTTCTCGTAGAAATTAATCTGCAAAATAATTCTCTATTGTATTTATCATATACATGGAGACAATACGATGGCCTTCTTGTGTCCAATGCATGTTTCTTGGATGGTAAGGACACTTTTTGCCGGTCGAATCTGCCTTCAGTGGAGATCTAAGGTCGATACAGTCGATCTTTAATCGATTGGCAATTTCCCTCGTCAGGCGCTGAGGCTGATCAAGATCAAAACGAGACGCATCTGTCAATTGGATATGCTTTGGATAATAAGAGAGCGATTCGGGCCCGCAGATTTGAATCGATGCGGGAACGAGTACGATGATCATCCTGGCATCAATCTCATCGGCAATCTTTTTTATAGCGCCAAGACGCTGTTCAACCAAATGAACCCCTTTCAGCAGATAGTCCAGGTTCTTTCTTTCAAAGGCGCTAAAATTTCCTAAAAAATAGCCAATCGGATACGGATATCCATACTTCGTTTCTCTAAGCCGACCCAGAACCTTTTTATAGAGCAGGCTTTTCAAATGCACTACACCCAAATAGGATTCGATTCCATTTTGTTTTGGAAGTGTAAATCCGATGGAATATTCAAAATCCTGGTTGCGCATTTGCACGTCGAAAAATTCATTTACAAAAAAACCGATGACGATGAGATCCGGAAGAAATTTCGGAGCGAATGAACGGACAGCCGCCTCATATTGATTCGGACCCCAGCCGGTTATTGAAAAATTCATTACCTGAACTTTCCAGCCTTTCCGGGTCAACCCTTTTTCGAGAAGTCTCGGCCATGATAAATCCGTATCTACCCCTTCAGCGCTCTCAAAAGCATCTCCGGTAACAAAGATCCGATAGGTACCCTCATCCTTTTTTTCGGCATACAACGGGCCTGGAAAACCCAACTCGTTGGCCTCCACGACATAATCGTATCCTTCCCATCTCAAACGCGTCACACGGTTCGGTTTCAAACGATAACCAAATGTGTCATGTGGCTCCAGAGAAGCTCGCTCCCCCCATCCCAGAACTTCCTGCGGATCGAAGGACCGCAGGAACGCCTCGCCGGCAAGAGCGATTCCGTATGCCGCCAGAGCTGCTGCTGCAATCCTCTTGAACATTCCTGAACCGCCTTTATTTCCCTTTTCCCTCCATTTCCGGATTTGTCCCACGCTCCGACTTGCCGCGGCCTTCAAAGCCATGGCTCCCAACACCGATATCGCGGCAGCGGAAAACAGATAGAAAAAGACCCCTGAAGGATCTTCGACTGACAGCGAAGCCGGAACCCAAAACAGAATCACTGGGTGATGAATCAAGAAAAGCACATAGGCGCGTCTCCCTGGCCAAGCCGCCCAAATTTGCCACGAACCCTGCGATTTTGAAACAGTGGCAAAAACAAGCACAAAGAATCCCGTGCCGGTTAATAGAAACGCCACCGACATCCCCAAAAGGGTGAAAGACGCAATTGTGCCCAGAATATAGGCGGAGGCCCCCCAAAGAACGCCCCGGACATTGCCTGCGTGTCGCATGACCCGTTGGGGGTCGGACACAAGCATCTTGGCAAATGACATACCGAAGGCGAATTCGGGCAGCCGGGAAAGAAAAAACGCACCCCGGGACCATGCATCAAGGTAGCGATCGAAGTAAAATAGCCCGGCGGTTCTGATTAAGATGGCGGCACCCCCGATGACAATGAAAAATCGAACAGCCGGCATGCGATTGAGTATCTTGAGCAAAAAAGGGAAAACAAGATAAAGCTGCAGGATAAGCCCGACAAACCACCATGCCGGGGCGAAATAATAAAAAACGCCGGGCAAAAATCGCACACCCGCAAAGCTCGACCAGGTACGCCAATCCAAGGGGGAAAGACCGATGCCCAGGATTATCCAGATGAATAGAAAAAAAAGATGCAGCAGCCACCACGACGGCATTATCCGTTCGAAGCGGCGGAAATAAAATTCTTTCATGGAAAACGCCCCGGAACGATTCAGAATCCTCCATGTCAAGCTGAAACCGCTGGCTGCCAGAAAAAACTGGACACCGAAGTCCCCCAGCCAGCCGACATATCGGAGCAGGTTAATGCAAATCTCCGAAAACCCGGGAAGGTCAAGCGGCAGGACTTGGGCAAAGCGTTCACTCAGTTGCGGCCAGTGAGGGGAAGGATTTCCGAACAGGGGCCCTTCCATGAACCGCTCGACAAAATGGACGAGGAAAACCCATATGATGGCAAACGTACGCAGCATGTCGACCCATACGAGTCGTTCCGTTCTTTTACTTGATAGGAGCGTTTTCATGGTTCAGAGCTTCACATGGGGTCGATTCATTAAAGTGAGATGGAGACCTTTATTCCAAATTCGTCACCCCGGAGAATCCCGGATCGAGTCCGGGACAGGCGCCGGGCCCCAGTAATTTCAAATACTTCTGGATGCCGGCGTTCGCCGGCATGACGGAAGAAGCCGTTTTTAAAGGTCGCAGATGGACACTGCCGGCAAGATTTGTTTTTATTTTACGAAATTAATTCGAGGATCAGCCTGCAGTGTCCTGCAACGGTTTCGATGAGGTTCATTTTTGAGGATCCCGTGTTCCGCGCGGTCAAAACCGCGGGATACTCCATGATGGTCATGCCGGCACGCCCGGCTTTCACAAGCATCTCGGCGATGCCCACAAAATCCATATGTTGAATGCTTAACTTGGAAACGGCTCCTTTCCGGCAGACCCGGAAGCAACTCGTATAGGTATGAATCTTTTGCCGAAGGACCATATCGTATGTCCTGGATAACAGTTTGGATGCGCTGATTCTCAGGGGAGAAACGCCGACAACGCAACCATCGGGATGATAGGGAGAAGCCGTAACGATATCCGCACCGTCGAACATCAAAGGGATCATCTTTTCAAATAATGCCGGGTCATAGCTGCAGTCGGCATCCATGGAACAGACAATTTCGGTTTCCGCGGTTTCGAGCCCTGTCTTTAGGGCGGCCATGATACCGCGATTCCTGGGATGCCGGATAATAGAACAGTTTTTTCTGCCTCCGAAGTAAGTCTTCAAGGCGGCATAGGTGCTGTCACGGCTGCCGTCATCAATGAAAAGCAAGTAAGTATCGTATCGTGCGTTCAGGACATCCAGCGCGGAGGCCAGATGGTTGAAAAGGTTCGCGATCCCCGCCTCTTCATTGTAGCAGGGCACGGTGATGGTGATCTTCGTTTTTTCAAGGACTGCGGAATGCATATTCACGGCATGGGAACAATGAGATCCTTATCAAGGACCATGATCCGGAACCTGGCGTCTTTTTGGACAGACGGTTTCAGGCCCTTGTTCCGATAGACCATAAGCGCAGTTCCGCCGATTCCTTCCGGATAGGATTCCACGGGAAACGTCTCCTCCAAATCGTAGCGCTCCGGACGTGAAGCCAGGGTTTTCAGAATGAGATCGTTCACGGGCAAAAGGGATGTCCAGTTTCGGTTTTCAACCACGATATATGCAGGCCCGTAGGAATCGATGATGGAAACCACATCGGCTTCCGTTTCCGCATAGGTCTCGGAGGCGGTCACCGGGTTGATATAAACAGAATAGAACAGCTTACTTCCACGCAAGACCCATGCCTCTTTTCGTGGGTCGTGTTTCCGTATGAAAAATATGAAATTGGCGTTGTAATATCCGTTGAACAAGATCACCGGTCTGTCTCCCACTCGGGTCATGACGTACTTTGCCGCATCCTCATAACCGCGGATAAAAGAAACCGGCTTTTTCAAGTTTATGAAAAGCGTTATTGCCGATATGGAAAAGACACCCAACAAGAATGCGGACAAAGCGTTTTTAGGCGCCAAAAACGCGGACAGCCGATCCAAACCGTACGCTGCGAAAAACGCAAACGCCGGAATCCAGCATAGCGTATGCCGCGTGTCCAGTTCCGCCATGGGCGAAAAGGTTGTATAGCCCGCAAGGATCCACGATGCATATGGGATGACCTTTCCTATGTCTCTGAGAAAAACAGCCGCAAGAATACCGAAAACAGAGGCGCCGAAAATGACCGGTCCGAGCTGTGAAGGCAGCACCATAGGATAAAAATATACATTTTCCCATGTCAGCCCGGTCAGTCCGTATACGCCTCCGGCTGCATTTTGATACAATAGACGCCCGAAAAACGACAAGCTGACGAGGTAATACGGTGCCACGAGAACGATTGCCAGCAAAGCCGCGAAAAGCGTTTTTCCAGAGAATAACATCGAAAACCGCCTATTCCATAATGTGACAAAAAGAAAAAGCGGGAGGAGAAAAACGGCTGTAAACTTCGTCAATGCGGCCAGGGCGGCATAGACCGCCGAAGAGAATATGTCCCGGGACCTTTGCGTATCTGAATACCGCATGAAGTAAAACAGAGACGCCGTGCACAGGGCCAGCGTCGGAATCTCCAGCATCACGTGATGTCCGTATTCGAACACCAAAGGAGCAAGCACGGCAAAAACGACCGCGGAAACCGCCATACGGAACCCGTGAGTGTATTTCACAAGGCGATAGAAACAAACCGTGAAAAACGCAAGAAAGGCCAAAACCGGTATTTTGGCCGCCATTACGGATATGCCCAAAATAAGCAGGGTCACTCCCTCGATGAGATGAAATAAAGGGGGCCAAATGAAGATGGAAAGTGCGGGGTATTTCGCGTAATGGGTCTCCGCCCACTGGCGGAATCCGGACGTGGGCCTTTCTTCCAGGAGGTCCCTGAAAAATACACCGGTCATGGCATGATACATCTCGTCCTTCTTGAAAAAGAGCTCACTCTTGTCGATGTAACTTGCCTGAAGGATCAAAGTCCCTAAAATGACAGCGGATATTATAAGCGTCTGCCTGTGAATAATCGCTATCATGGACCCCGACGTTTACTTTTCTTGCAATTTCATTCCCAGAAAAGACCGTAACGGCCTGATCCGATAATCTTTGGATAAACGGTCTATTACAGCACTAAAAATCTCTATTTTTGTTTCTTTGACAACATTCATCCCCGGAAAAAAAGAAAGCGCCGGCGCTTCTTTTAAATCCAAAAAATCCAGAGGATGCAGCAGGAAATTGGGTTGGAGGTCGGCCTTCCGGCACATCCACAGCGCTGCCTCCAAATAAAAGCGCATGCGTTTGATCGAAAGCCTGGACAGATAAAGCAGGTAACTCAAATGAAAGGGCGTTTTCACAAAAGGGACCGTCGATATCGGTATTTCCTCTATCGTCCTTCCGGATGCCGATGAAATCAAATAGGGCTTGTTGGGCAAAAAGCCGTTTTTCAGCCCTCCGAACAGGCCCTGTCTTTTTTCTTTTTGTTCTTTGGAAAACTGAGTCTTTCGAAAATAATACGCCCGCGCAATGGGACCGATATAGGTGGGTAAAAGGGAAGAATCATATTCATATTCGCACGATGCAAGCACGCTGCCCAGAACCGGACTGAAACCGTAGCCCGGCGCCCTGAAACCGATGGGTTTCCGGCCGCCGCACCTCAGGATGGATTCTTCCGCGCTTATCACTTCTTTTCGAATATAACCTTCAGGATACCGGTGGAGCCACGGCTCATGGCTATAAGAGTGATTCCCCACTTCGTGGCCGGCGGAAACGATTTCTTCCAGCACGTCCCGGTTTTCCTCCATGGCCGCGTCGCGGCCGACGATGAAAAAGGTGATTTTGAGTCCTTTTTTTTTCAACAGGTCCAGGACGAGGGGCACCACATTCGGCAGATAATTCGGATAGGCTTCCCAGGCCTTATCCCCGTGCGTTCGCAAATAGGACCAGGCGTTGTCGAGATCCATGGAGAGGGCGGCTGTCGGCTTGTTATCCATGCACGCTCCTGATCACCGCGGCGCTCCGGTTCGCCAGCCGGACGGTTTCGTTCACGTTGTGGGCGCCTTCGGGGAGTTGCGCGGAATTGACAACAAATAAGCCTTTAAGCGAACTCTCGAAGGAAGGACGGGTTCGGGTGAAATGAACCGACGGAACCGGAAAGACGTACCGGGTGCGGGCCACCCGTAGCACGGCGGGTGGGTTTCCTCGAAAATGCGGAACCATTTTTTGCAGCCCGCCAAGAAAATGCTCGGTGATTTCTTCGTCCGAAAGCGCAAAATCCGGACTGTCCGCGGGAAGGTACCGGGGCAGGTAAACCAGGCTGTGCCCATTAAAACAGCGCCGGTCAACGATATGGCTCATTTCGATGACGGCGGTAAACGGTATCCGGTTATCCGTGAGGGCGGTGGTGTAAAAAGGGGTAAGCGGTAAAGAAGTGAGCATTGAAAGGCAGATGACACCCTGGTAGAGATGCCGCCGAAAAACCGCCGTTTCTTCCGCGGGAAGTGACGGGCACATGTCCGGCACCCAGGGCGAGGGCACCGTGAGGACCACGCCGCGGAATGTCTCTTTCCGGCCGCCGGCGCCTTCGATGACGAAGCCGCGGCCGTTATCTTCCTGCCGGACGGATTGAACCGGATGGGAACAGGATATCGCAACGCCCTTCCGCACGAGAGCGTTTTCAAAAGTTTTCAGGACGGTTGCGTATCCGCCTTCCACGTACCCCATGTGTTCTTTTTTGGCTTTCCCTTTTCTGGCCGCGTACATGCGCTTCATGGCGGCCTGGACGAAAGCGGCGGAAGCCGAGTCGTAATGGTCTCCTAGTTTGGCGCGAAGCAGCGGGATCCATATTTTCTTTGTCGTGTTTTTCCCGGATATCCTTGCCAGCCATCGGACGGCGGGGATGCCTTCCAGTTTTTTTCTGTCCGCAAGACAAGCGCCGTAATAAATCGAAAGTGCCAGGCGGAGCCGGTCGATCACGGATATCACCGGGAACATTAAAAATCCGGCTACGCTGGACATGGAAAGCCACCGGCCTTCATGATAAAAACCACTTTTCGCCTCGACCCACCGGACTTTTTCTTGGAGATCGAGTTCCCGAAGCAGGTCCAAAAGCGCGAGATCATCCGGAAGGATGACATGATAATACCGGTCCCAGACAATATCCCCGAGACGCCATGTATCTGCGAGCCCGCCCGGGTGTTTCCTTTTTTCGAACAGGGTAACCTTTTTCCCCTGGGCGGCAAGCCGGTATGCCAGGGTCATCCCGAGGATTCCTCCGCCGACGATTCCCCATCGCGATTCATCGCTCGGCATCGACAGCGCTTTCACGGCGTATTCCCCTCGATAAGACATCCCTTTTTCAGATGGTATTTTCGATTGCAGACGGCACAGACGATTTCAAGGGTGTCTTGCGGGGGGACGCGTTCGAATTTCAAAACCGGCCGGCCGCAGCGACAGACGAACCCCCGGGGAGATGCGGGCTGACCAAAGACAAGACAGAAAGGAGAAACAGGCTTGGTCACCACCGAGCCCATCCCCACCATGGCGAACCGGCCGATCTCCAGCCCGCACCCGACAATGGCGCCGGCGCCGATGGTGGCCCCGCATCGCACCATGGTTTTCTCGGTGTGCATATCGGGTCCGGAAGGACGGAGAGATTTTAAATCCCCGGAAGTCGCCCGGGGATATCGATCGTTAGTAAAAATAACACCTGCGCCCATCATGACGCCGTCCTCGATTTCCACCCCCGCGCAAATGTAAACAAAAGCGTTGATCTTGACCCGGTTCCCGATTTTAACATCGCAGGCGATGTAGGATTTTTCCCCCACAATGCATTCTTTGCCGAGGACCGCCCCGGACCGGATGTGCACATGGTCCCAGATGGATGTCCCCCGACCGATGACGGCCCCTTCTTCAATCCATGCCGTCGGATGCACGGCGGCGCCTTTATGTCTTGCCGACGCAGTCTTCACTTAAACCGTTTCCCACGAATGCGATCGCATCGATCGATAGGCAGCCTCAATGGTTTTCACCGATGCGACCGCGTCTTCCCCGGTGATGAGGGGTTCGGCCTTTCTTTCGATCCAATCCAAGAAATTATCGATCTGCTTGTTAAACGCCGCTGCTTTGTCGTAGCCGGGCCCCAGCCGGGTCCATTTTTTCCTTCCCGAGAGGCGATACGCGGACCCGTTCCACCCCACCGACAGGGTGCCGTGCGTGCCGTAAACCTCGAGATAAGCCGTATTGGAGGGATCCGCAGACCAGCTCAAGTCGATGCTCCCGACCACATCTTTCACGGTGCGCACCTGAAGATGTGCGGTGTCTTCCACCGGCACCTTCTGCCTCCGTGTCCCTTCGAATGCCAGCAGCCGGTCAACCGGGCCGAAGAGGTAGCGGACGATATCCACCGCGTGACTTCCGTTGTCGATGAGGACGCCGCCGCCCGACACGGAGGGATCCGCATTCCACCGCTTTTCCATATCGACCCTGGAAAAAAAGGTGTTCCGGAAATGGACGATCTCCCCGAGGACGTCCGATTCGACGAGCCCCTTGGCCTTGATGAGATCGTCGACATACCGGAATTTGGCGGCCATCATGACTGCCGTGCCGTTTTTATCGGAAAGACCAAAAAGGGACTCCGCATCTTTCACGCAAAGGGTAAGCGGTTTTTCGCACAGGGTATGGATGCCGTTTTGAATCAAATCGGCAGCGATATCTGCGTGCCGGTCGGGAGGCGTGGCGATGACCGCGCAGTCCGATTTTAATGAACGGCGCAGCGCCTTGTAATCCGTAAACGCCTCGCACCGGCAGGCTTCCCCAAGCACCGACGCCTTGTTGATGTCCACATCCGCAACACCGACAAGCGAACATCGCCTGTTTTTTGTTAGTATTTCAGTATAAGTTTGAGCGATTCGGCCGCAGCCGATGACGGCGAACCGCCATTTTTTCGCTGCGGGCATTAAACCGGCCTCCTGAGCGACCGGGCCACCGTTTTCACGGCATCGGCGATGTAGGCGATATGCCCCTGGTTGTATTTTTCATTCCACGGTAGCACGATGACCGTGTCCAGGGCTTCTCGGGTGCCGGGGTAGTCACTCATATCGTAAACGATATCCGGAAGTCCTTTACGATATGGGCTTTCGAATGGAAACCGGCTGGCGCCGAAGGTCTTTTTCTTTTGGAACAGCCCGCACAAAAAAGCCGGCTTTTTAATATATCGCGGAAGGTTGTGAATGCCCCGCTCCTTCAGGCCTGCGGAAAACGCGTCCACGCCGCCGCTGAAAGCCGCCGGTTCTATTCTCAAAGGATACCGCCAGAAGGCATGCACGCCATCTTCAGGTGTCTCTGGCAATCTCAATCCTTCGACGGCTTCGAGTTCCCGGGACAACCATAGGGCGTTTTCCCGACGGACGGCCAGGCTGCGGTCCAGCCGGTTCAACTGGGCAAGGGCCACGGCGCCCTGCAGTTCGGACATTCGGTAGTTCAGCGCCAAAAAGCCGTGGTCCGGCGCCTCGGCTTCGTAATCCCAGGCCTTGTCGGAAAAAAGCCGCATTCGATGATGCAATGCCGTGTCGGCGGTAACCACCATACCCCCCTCCCCGGCTGAGATGTGCTTCCCCTGCTGGAGGCTGAAACACCCCGCCGTGCCGAAGGTGCCGGCCTTTTTTCCTCCATACAGCGCCCCATAGGCCTGGCAGGCATCTTCAATCACCGGGATATCATATTCTGCGGCAAGCGCCAGGATCGGATCCAAGTCACAGGGGTTTCCGAAAAGATGGGTGACAATGATTGCGCGGGTTTTTTTAGATATTTTTTTTTCGATCGTTTCCGCCGTCACGTTGAAAGTCACCGGATCCACGTCGGCAAAAAGAGGAATCGCCGTCTGGTAGAGGATCGGCGTGATCGCCCCCATATCGGTGATGGGCGTCGTGATGATTTCATCTCCGGGTTCCGGGTCTATGGCGGCGATGGCGGTATGAACGGCCGCCGTTCCGGTAGCCACCGCACGGCAGTGTTCGATGCCAAGGTAGTCCGAAAAGGCCGTTTCGAAACGCTTCACGAAGGTGCCTTTCGTTGACGTCAGCGTTCCGCTCTTGAGGACTGTTTCCAAATAGGAAAGTTCCTCCGCACCGAAAGTTCTTCCGGATATGTCTCCATCCGAGGGAAGGGGCAGCGGTTTCATGTTATGAAAGCTCATGAGATCGGTTTTCGTGGATAAAATCCATCAATACATTGCAGATACGGAAGGCGGCCTTTCCGTCACCGTAGGGATTCCGCCGCTCCGTGGAAGGTATGTGATCCGGTGCGGCATCGATAAAACGGGAAACTTCCGAATAGATCCGCTCGGTCCGGGTTCCGATCAGTCTTGACCAACCAGCCTGCACGGCCTCGGGGCGTTCGGTCTTTTCTCTGAGAACGAAAACCGTCTTGTCCAAGGACGGGGCTTCCTCCTGGACGCCGCCGGAATCGGAAAGGATGACCGCGGCGCGTCGCATCAGACAGATAAAATCAGGATAGTCCAGCGGCTTAATGAGCGCAATGTTTTCTTTTCCGGAAAGCAACCGTTTTACGACTTTCGAAACGTTCGGATTGGGATGTACGGGAAAAACGATCCGGTGGTTTTTAAAGCGGGACGCAATTTTCAAGAGTCCCGCGCAGATTTCTTCGAGTCTCTCTCCGTGGTTTTCGCGTCGGTGGACGGTTGCAAGGATGACCGGACCGGCATCGCAGAGACGTTCGATTTTTTTTCGGGTCTTTTCCCATTGAGGCCCGGTCAGGATCTGGCTGAGTGCATCGACGACGGGGTTTCCGGTAACATGGATCCCTTTCGTAATACCCTCTTTGATCAAATTGGTCCGGTTTTCCGGGGTGGGGGCAAAATGCAGGGAAGCCACGGATGAGATGACCTTCCGATTGACCTCTTCCGGAAAGGGATTTTTTGTGTCGTAGGAACGAAGTCCCGCCTCCACGTGACCGACCGGGATTTCCATGTAATAGGCGGTGAGAGCCGCCGCCGCCGCCGAGGTCGTGTCTCCCTGGACCAAAACACAGCACGGTGAGATATTTTTAAAACACCTTTCGAGCTTTTCGATCACCCGGGCGGCCACATACGGCTGTTTCTGGTCGGGCTTCATGATCCGCAAGTCATAGTTCGGTTTCAGGTCGAAGTATTTAAGAATGGATGTCACGAGACGTCGATGCTGGGAGGTGAGCAGCAACACCGTATTTACGTGCCGTTTATGCAGCTCAAGCAGAAGCGGGGCCATCTTGATGGCCTCGGGGCGCGTACCGACGATCGCGGCGATTGCTTTTCGGGCGGCCATAAGGGATCGATCCTGGCGGCTTTGCCCTGGAGGCGTTTTTTTGCATGTTATGATGGTGATATCCGATCTTCATACCACAGGACGCATGCCCATTGAAATAGAATATCTACTGAAAGGAAACTTCCGCTCCGGAAACAGAATGCCCAAAGACGGCTTTTCGAAGGTGTTTCGGTCAACGCCTCAAGAAACAGCGAAAAGTCGTATTCCGAGCCTCCATAATATGTTATGCATCACTCAAAATGCAGATTGAACGAACACTATGAACGTATCCAAGACATTCAAGGAAGCGGCCCCCCAAATTCTTCGCATCGATCGAAGCGTCCGCTTCGCCTGGCAGGCCGACCGCCGCCTGGCCGCCGCCCAGTTCGGCCTGCTTGCAGTGCAGGGGGTGCTGCCTCTGGCGTCGCTGTATCTGATGAAGCTCATCGTGGACGCGGTGACCAATGCGGTTTCCACCCCCGAGGATCCTGAAGCGCTCACCCGGGTGTTCCTCTGGATCGGCCTTGCGGCATTGGTCGCGCTGGCCACTGCCGGTTTTCAGCTTGCAGAAAGCCTGATCAAAGAGTCCCAATCATTATCCGTTTCCGATTACATGTATCGCATCATCCATGAAAAATCCGTCTCCGTGGACCTGGCCTACTATGAAAACCCGCAATACTTTGACACCCTGCACCGCGCCCAGCAGGAAGGACCGTATCGGCCCCTGCAGATCATCAACGGTCTCACGCGTCTGGGGCAAAACAGCATCTCGCTGGCGGCCGTCGTGGGACTTCTGGTATCGTTTCATTGGATTGCGGCGCTGGTATTGTTCGTCGCGGCGATCCCCGGGCTTTTGGTGAAAGCCAAATACAGCGGGAGGATCTTTCAATGGCAGCGGGACCGAACGCAGACCGAACGGCGGGCCGGATATTTCAACTGGATGCTGACCGGATACGATCATGCCAAGGAAATGCGCCTGTTCCGGCTTGGAAAACTCTTTGCGCAGCGTTTCAACGACCTGCGCCGCATCCTGAGACTCGAAAGAATCAGCATCACCAAGCGGCGCTCCGTTTCCGATTTCGCAGCCCAGGTGTTTGCCACCCTTTGCGTTTTTACTATTTTCGGTGTCATCGGTTTCCGCACCGTCAAGGGGCAGATCACCCTCGGAGACATGGTCATGTATTTCCAGGCGTTTCACCGGGGGCTCGGATTCTTTCGGGATATGCTCGGCGGGCTGGCCGATCTGTACGAAAACAACCTGTTTTTGTCCAACCTCTATGAATTCCTGGATATCGAACCGTCGATTCGGGAGCCGTCGACACCGGTTTCCTTTCCGGTTCCCATGCAGAAAGGGATCGTTTTTGACGGTGTCGATTTTCGCTATCCGTCCGTTCAGAAAAACACCCTCGAAGGGATTTCCCTTACCGTTTTGCCGGGATCGGTCGCAGCCCTCGTGGGCGACAACGGCTCCGGAAAAACCACGCTGATCAAGCTTTTGTGCCGGCTGTACGACCCCACGAGCGGTAAGATTACCATTGACGGCATTGATATCCGGGATTTCAGCATCGCCGCCCTCAGGCGCCAGGTCAGCGTCATCTTCCAGGATTATGTCCGCTATCACCTGACGGCAAGGGAAAACATCTGGTTCGGCAACATCGATCTGCCCAGGGAAAGCGAGCGCATTGGCGCCGCGGCCCATGCCGCCGGAGCGCAGGATCTGATCGCGCGGCTTCCAAAAGGCTACGACACTATCTTGGGAAAATGGTTCGACGACGGCGAGGAGTTGAGCATCGGAGAGTGGCAGAAAATCGCCCTGGCCCGGGCGTTCATGGGCGACAGCCGGATCATCGTTTTGGACGAGCCCACCAGCAACCTGGATGTGAAAACCGAGCATGCGGTCTTCGAGCGGTTCAAGAAGTTGCTGGACGGCCGGACCGCCATTCTCATCAGTCACCGGTTTTCCACGGTGCGGATGGCCGATTGTATTTATTTTCTGGAAGGCGGCAGGATCATCGAGTCCGGGAGCCATGAAGCGTTGATGCGGCTCGGCGGGAAATACGCCGAAATGTTTGAAAAGCAGGCGAAATATTATAAATGAGGGGATCGAGATAGGTTTTCCCACTTTCTGAAGAGTTCATTTTCAAAGCTATAGAAATCATTCAAGAGAATCCGAAACAAGATTTTCAATCCATTGGGAAAACGATTCCGGCAGAAGGAAGCGAACCCGGGTTTTTTCTAAATCCGCTGTGGATTCCAATCCGAGGTTCAAGACAGCAACCTCTGTCGGGTGATAGGCCTCCACAAAGCTTCGAAGGGATCGGGAAAAAACCGGGGATTTCATGTTTGACGCCTTGATTTCAATTGCGATTGTTTTTCCTGCATATTCAATTACGGCATCCACTTCCGCACCCGATTTGCTTCTCCAGAATTTCAAACTGCCCTGAAACGGCAGGATCTTTAAAATTTCCGAAAAAACCCAGTTCTCAAGGAGTTGGCCTTTATCCGGCCGGCTCTCCCAGGCGTTGTCAAAATTGTGGAGCAACTGGTTGCGAATGCCGTTATCGATAAAATAGACTTTGGGATTTGCCGTAATTTCCAGACGTTTCCCGCCGGCAAAAGGCGGGATTTTTTTTATGATGTGGCTTTGATCGAGGATTTCGATATAGGAATTCACCGTTCCTACGTTGATGTTGCAGATGGACGCCAATTCCGACAGGTTGATCAACTGACCGATTTGTCCCGCCAGTAAAAAGAGCAGCTTTCGAAAGGCGTCCACGCGCTGAATTCGAAAAATATCCGAAGCATCCCGTAAGATGAGCGCTTCCACCAGGTCGCTGAGGAGCATCTTCTTGCCGGCATCGCTTTCGGACAGATAAACGGCCGGGTAACTTCCGAAAACCAATTGATGGTTTAGGATCTTTTGTCCCTGTTGCCTGAATGCAACAGGGGCGTTTTGTTTTTTTTCCCAGTGCAACATTTCGCTGTATCTGAAAGGCAGTAATTGCCTGCGGGTCGCCCTCCCGGCCAAGGATTCCCGGGTCCGGCTTTTTAAATGAAAGGAGGCAGAACCGGTGACCCAAACCGGTAAACTCAATCGGCTGTCGACAAGCCCTTTGACAAGAAGTGCTCCTTCTTCAAGATGCTGAATTTCGTCGATAAATATCGCTTTTAACGTCGGCAGGTGACTCCGGATATATCCAGCCAGTTCAATGGCATTTCCGCAGCCGAGTCGAAGCTGGGGGTCTTCCATGTTTACAAAAAGGATGTTCGGCAGGGACGGCATCAGCTTTCGCCATACAAATGTGGATTTTCCGGATTGCCGAGGCCCGATAATTAAAATCGCCCGATCCGGCAGGGCCGGAAGGTTCTCGATGGCCCTTTCGATGTAAATGGGGGGTAAAAACCGAGGATGCATCGACTCGATCGATTTCGGATCTGTCAGCCAGGGGTTGAGTAGCAGGAGCCTGTTTTCCGTTTCTTTATTCAACATATGAGACAATTTAATATGGTTATTTCATATTGTCAATAGAAATTAACCAGGTTTAATTCTAACGATATTCTAAATCGGATGTTTTTATTTGGCAGCAAGTTTTAGTCATCAAAAAGGGAAAGTTGGCGGTCATGGAACATGGCGGCCGATTTTAATTTTTCAAACATCCGATTGGGCTTCCTGGATCAGGATTTCATGGGTGCCGATGGTTCTGAAAATCACTTCGCCGTTTTCGAACTGAAAGGTAAAACGATATTTCATGGTGACAGAACCTTCCCACAACTCTTTGGTTCCCTGGATGCGCTTGATCCGAAGGGAAGGATGAAACACATCCCGAAGCAATAAAGAAAGCTTTTCGTCGAACCGGTTTTGGATCTTTTTGGGAAGGGACCTATTGAATGAACGGCAAATAGTTCTCCCGGTTGATCAATTCGAAAGTGGCGTTCGGGTAGGCGTCCGTCCATGCCTTTGGGGGTTTTCCTGAGCGATGCTTCCATTTGATCTCAAATCCGGATAGAATGCCCCGGTGCTCTTCAACCAGATCGATTTCCTTTTTGTCGTAGGTCCGCCAGAAGTAGGCGTTCACGGATTGACGCCGGTATTCCTGTTTTTTCAAACGTTCCGTTATCACATAATTTTCCCAGAGTTCCCCGATGTCATTTCGGATCTTTAGAGGATTGAAGTTGTTGATCAGGGCGTTGCGAATGCCGTTGTCATAGAAATAATACCGCTGGTTTTTTACGATCTCCTTGCGCAGGTTTCGACTGAATCCGCTTCTCCGATAGACGACAAAGACTTTTTCCAGAAGATCCAGATACCGTTCCACCGTATTTTTGCTCATACCCAACTGCCTTCCCAGTTCTGAAAGGGAGACCTCCCTGCCGATTTGAAAGGCCAGAAGCTGAACAAGGCGCTGCAATTTGTCCGCGTGTCGGATTCCTTCCAATTGAAGAATGTCCTTTAACAAATAGGATGAGAGGAGTTCACGCAGATATTCCTCGCGCTCCGTGTTGCTGCGCATGATCACCACTTCCGGATAGGTACCGTAAATGAGCCGTGAATCGAGGTTGGCCTTTGTCTGGTGGGGCTTCTCGATCTCAGCAATTTCCATCTGAGCCAGGGGGAGAAGTTTCAAGACCTTTTTTCTGCCCGTCAGCGGTTCTCCAATATCTTTTGCAAGATCGAACGAGGAAGAACCCGTTGCAATGATACGAAGGGATGGGAGGGTATCCACGATGATTTTCAGGTTCAATCCGATTCGATTAATGTATTGGGCTTCGTCCACGAGGAGCATGTCGTGGTTTCCCACGAAATCCCGGAGTTTCTCCGTGGATTGACTCTCGAGATACTGGCGGATGATCATGTCATCTCCGTTGACAAGGAGATATTTTTTTTCATCGACGGATTCGAGGAACTTCCTTAAGAGCGTTGTTTTCCCCACCCGTCGGGGGCCATAGATCACCACTACCTTGCCGGGCGTGACCGCTTCTTTGAGATTTGAAAGCTGCCTCTGCGGAATGTACATGACTGCCCCTAATGCAATAATGGGTTAAATTACAACCTTGATGATGACGATATTAATAAAAATACAGTCAGTTTGTCAACTAATTTTTAATAATTTTTTTTCTATGGTCTTTTTTCCACATGTCCGATTTGATCTTATTGTTTTTTCTGCTAATATGATAGTAAAAAAGAAGAAATAAAGGGGGATAAAATGATTGATTTAGAATACTCCCTGATTATAGAGGCAACGGAGGAACCTGACTATTTTGGGTTTTACTCGCCCGATTTAGAAGGTTTTACCGGAATCGGACATTCAATCGAAGATTGTATGTACAAAGCGAAATGGGGAATGAAAGAACATAAAAACCTGTTGAAAGAAAACGGACTTTCCATTCCTCCTCCAAACCCGAATCCTAAGGTAATCATTCAAAATGAGACGAAGGGTACAAATAAAAGGGCAGTTGCATAGTTCTCTTTTTTACGTTTAGCCCATATAAGACATAGGCAATTTTCAGGTTGGGTTGCCGTCGATCAGTCGTCAAAAAGGGAAAGCTGGCGGTCATCGGTCTTTTTCGCCGGCTTTTCTGTTTTTTCCGGGGGCTTGGATTTCGCTTTCTGGGTTTCGAGGGAGGGGTTGAGAGGAAGGGGGGCATCTGCTTGGCCGTCTTCCGGCTCTACTGTGCTTGCCGGATGGATAAAGCCGTGCGGGTCTTCATAGAACCGGAAAATCCGCGCGACATGGGGGGCGCAGAAGCGCTCATCCCCCTGATAAAGTTTCAAGGCGTTCATGATCTCGGAAGCCTTATTGCCGGTGGTGGAGGGTTTCACCCGAAACCCGCCGCAGAGTTCATTGACCGTCAAGGGATTGGGCGTTTCATCGGAAAACAGGAAATTCAGCCGGGCGATGGCATAGACAATGGCGGCCGCCCATATGTCGATGCGGCCCCGGTGAATCTTCAGCCGAACGGTTGGGATCCCTTTTGGCGGTTTTTTCGGAATCAACCAAAAGCGCTTCCACGGCTTCGCGGCCGTCGCGGGTTTTCACCGCCTGTTTGGGTGTTTTATTTTCCAGGACGGGCAATTTCATATCCACCCAGCCTTCCCAGTGTGCCCGCAGCATCTGCCCGATATGCGCCTGGATTTCCGGATAAGCTTCAAGAGGGGGTTCGGGTGGCAACGGGTCTTTCTCGCTTTTTTCCATCATCTTTTCCAGATCAATGATCTCATCCAGTCGGAAGCGGGCGGCCGTCCCGAGCCGACTTTCAATTTCCTTTTTCATGGCATCCGCACGCCGGGCCGAATTCACGTCCACGGTCATGCGGTTGTCGCGGATTTCGATTTTGCCCAGAACCGTATAGGGCATTCCCTTGTGCACGGGGTTTCCCACCCGGTTCCAGTCAAAGGCGGCGTAGGCAATCTTTCCGTTTTTATCTTTTCGGGCGTTCTTTTGGATTTCTTCAAGGCTCTCGGTGACACAAAGGGAGGCAAGCGTTTCCACGGCCAAATCGGCGGAGTCGATGTCGTAGACCAGTTTGTGGAGTTCCAGGGGATCGCCGTCGGTATTCTGCATCTCCGGCAGTGTATGGAGGATTTGGTCCATGTCGAAAAATGCCCGGCGGATTTCGATATCCCATTCCCAAAGGTCTTCGGGGCTCACTTTCCCGCGTCTCAGGGACAGCGCCCGCCGCAGTTCGATCAAGCCCGGCTTCATGCCGGGCGGAAATACCGTCGGGGCCATCGCCAGAAACATGCCCACGTTGTCCACCATGACGGCGCCGGCGAATACGATATCCCCTCTTTCCAGCTTTCGTGAGCCAAGCCTTTCCTGAACGTGCATTTCCATGCCGGTCAGGATATCTTTGATCTGGACCGACTCACCGGGTTGAACGGCCGACACCTCATAAAAGCTGTACGGGTTTCGGTTGGCGGCCGCAATCAGTTTTCCCTCAAGGGATTCCGGGTCCAGGCGTTTTTCCATTAAAAACAGTTCGCCAATGGTCGTATCTTCCGGGAGATCCGGATCGTATTCTTCGTCATCCGGGTCCAGGGGGTATTCATCCTCATCTCCGGGTTCATGTTCCCAGCTGAAAACAAACCATGGCCAAAAGAGCCCTTCTAAACGATCCACGGTATCATCGTCGGGTATCTCATAGGGTTCGGGCCATCCGAAAAATTCATCCAGCGCCTCGTCGAGGATCTCTTTTCCGACTGTTTTCGCCCCGTATTCGATGAGTTTGGGCATGAGATTTCCGAATGCCTTGGATAATCGCCGGTAGTGGAGGGCATCCGGAGAAGCAGCGGTTTCTTTCAGGCAGCACTTTTTGTATTTCTTCCCGCTCCCGCAGGGGCACGGCGCGTTCCGGCCGATTTTCATTTCTCCTTCCAATTTTTAGTGGGGCATTGCTCCAACAAGCTGCGGGGAATGCGCCCGCTGTTGCGGTTCACGGGGTTAAATTCCTCAGGCGATCATATATCTCTTTTCTGTGGCCAATCTTTAAAATCACGATCTTCTTGGACGCTTCATTGATTTCGTAAATGATGCGATAATTTCCCGATCGTACACGGTGAAAAGGATTTTCCCCTTTCATTTTGGTCAATCTGGTATCCGGAAATGCTTGGGACAGGGATTCTATTTTTTCGCCGATGCGCTTCTTTTCTGATTTTGGCAGTTTTTTTAGTGAATTCGCTGCGGACCGTTTGAATTCCACCTTGTAGTTCAAAGGTCGAGCTCCGATTTCAGGCTTTCCCAGGGGATGGCTTCATCCGATTCATTCCGCGCTTTCCAGGCATCTTCAATGTCGAGTCGCTCTTCAAGGTCCTGGATAAGTTTCAGATCATCCATGGAAACAAGGGCGGCAATTGCCCGGCCTCTTCGGGTCAGTACGAAGGATTCTTTCCCGTATGCGACTTTATTGATGATATGAGATAAGTTTTTCCTTACATCCGCTGCGGTGACTTTATGGATCATTCAGGAATCTCCTTTTGTACATAATGAACATAAGGTATTTTTTGTACATATTGTATCATCGATTACCGGTTTGTCAATGAAAAAAGGCCTTGAGACGATTGATGGCGCTGAATGTAAGACTCAGCAAAGCCGGAATCAGGAAGATGGTGAAGACCGTGGAGACCAGAAGACCGCCCACCACCACGCTCCCCAGACCCCGGTAGAACTCGGATCCGGCGCCGGGGAACAGGACCAGGGGCGTCATGGCAAAGACCGTGGTGATGGTGCTCATGTAGATGGGCCGGATGCGGGATCGCACCGATTCGGCGATGGCCTCCCGGGGCGCCATTTGTGCGTTTCGCATGTTGTTGAGGCTCTGGTGTACGATCAAAATGGCGTTGTTGACCACGACCCCCACCAGGATGACGAATCCCAGCATGGTGAGAATGTCCAGGGCCTGGCCGGCAATGAAGATGTTGACGAGAAGCAGCCCCAGGAATCCGCCGGCGGCGGCCAGGGGCACGCTGAACATGATGATGAAGGGATAGAAAAAATTCTCGAACAACGCCGACATGAGCAGATATGCGATCACCAGCGCCAGGATGAAATTCCACTTGAGGGCGTTTTTGGTTTTGGTCAAATCATCGGCGGTCCCCCCGAGGTCAATTTGATAAAGAGACGTCAAATCCCCCCTTTCTTTGATGGGTCCCACCACCTGCTCCCCCACGATCTCCATGGCCGTTTCCAGGGCGATGTTTTGCGGCGGGATGATCTGGATCGTGATCGCCCTCTGGGAATCGATGTGGTTGATCTGGGTGGGCCCTTCCTCCAGCCGGATATCGGCCACCGATCCCAAGGTCACCCGCTCCCCGCCGGGAGCGATCACCGAAAAGCCCGATAGATCCTGGGTCCTGGAAAGCTTCCCCTCCCTGCTCTTCACCACCAGATCGATTTCGTTGCCGAACAGCCGGTAGGTGCTGGCCTTGGCCCCGTCCACCAGGGCGTCCACGGTCAGCCCCAGGTCCCGGGTCGTCATGTTCAACCGGGAGAGCCGCTCCCGGTTCGGGATGACGCGCACTTCCGGGTTTCCCAGGTCCAGGCTCGGGATGGGCCGGATCTGGGAGCCGGGGAGCACCTGCATGGCCCGTCCGAAAATTTCCCGACCCAGGTCGATGAGCCGGGCCAGGTCCGGGCCCTTGATCTCCACCTCGATGGACCGCCCCTTTCCGATCCCCCGGGCAAAGAGTCCCGGCTGCTGGACGATGGCGATCATACCCGGGATTTTGCTCAACGTGGCATAGACGTGGGGCAGGAGTTCCCGGGTCCGCTCCTGGATCTTGGAGACCACCCCCATGAAGGCCTGCTGACCCCGCGCCACGAAGAAGAAATTGGAGACCGGCGGCAGGCCCTGACCGGCGCTTTCCGTCTTTTGACCGTCCGTTTCCATCAGCGGGAGGATGTCGGCCTCCACGGTTTCGGCGACGGTTTGAAGTTCCTCCAGGTTGTATCCCGGCGGCGGCAACAGGATGCCGAAGAGCATCTCCCGGTTACCTTCGGGCAGATACTCGGTCTTGGGCATCAACGTGAAGACGATCCCCACCGCCAATGCGATGAGTAGGGCGGCCACGCCGATGCGGGCGCTGACCCGCCCGCACATCCAAAAGACAAACCCGGATATCCCGTTGACGAAAGCCCGGGCGAAGCGCATGACGCCGTTGGATTTTCTTTTGTCTTCTTCCGTGCGCTTGACCTTTTCCAGGATCCTGGCGGAAAGGGTCGGGATGACGGTGATGGAGGTGATGAGGCTCAATGCCACGGCGGCGCTGATGGCGATGGCGATGTCCTTGAAGAGCTGCCCCGCCTCTTCTTCCACGAAGACCACGGGCAGAAAGACGGCGATGGTGGTGAGCGTGCTGGCCAGGACCGCCCCCCACACCTCCACGGTGCCGTCGTAGGCGGCCGCCGCCCGGGTTTTCCCCATCTCCCGGTGCCGGAAGATGTTTTCAAAGATGACGATGGAGTTGTCCACCAGCATGCCGATGGCAAAGGACAAACCGGCCAGGCTCACCACGTTGATGTTGCGGCCGGCCAGGGTCATCACCAGGAAGGTCCCGATGGCGCTGATGGGGATGGCGGTGGCCACGATGAGGGTACTCGTGAACGACCGCAAAAAGATCAGCAGTACGATAATGGCCAGCGATCCCCCCACGAAGATGTTTTTCCGCACCAGCTTGATGGCGCTGTAGATATACCCGGTCTCGTCGTAGACCTGCTCAATGGCCAGACGCCGCTCCTTCAGGATCCCCTCGTTCAGCTCCCTCAACGCTTCCTTCAGCCGTTTCATCACCACCAAGACGTTGGATCCCGGCTCCCGGACCGCGTTCAAGACAATTGTGGGGATCCCCTTGGACCGGACGATGAATCGGGGCTCTGCATATCCCAGGCGTACCTCGGCCACGTCCTTGACCTTCACCGGCGCGCCGTTGAACCGCTTGATGATGATCTCGGCCGCATCCGTCTCCCGCGTATATTCCCCCACCGTCCGCACGATGTAGCGGCGTTTTCCCTCGTCGAAATCCCCGGCGCTGATGGTCTTGTTTTCCACATCCAGGGCGCGCACGAGTTCCGACAGGGTCACCTGTCGGGCCGCCATGGCCTCGGGATCCACCATCACGTGAAGCTCCCGTTCCCGGCCGCCGTGGATATTCACGGATGCCACCCCCGGAATCCGCTCCAGGCGGGGCTTGACATGGTCATCCAAAAAATCGAACTCGTACTGCAAAACGCCGTCATAACCTTCCAGGGCGTGCAGATTCATCCAGGCGATGGCGGTTTCGAACCGGCCGCCGGACTTGATCACGGGCTTCTCCGCACCATCCGGGTATTCCTTGACCCGTTCGAGCTGGTTGGACACCCGCAACAGCGCCGCATCCGTGTCGGTCCCGATCTCGAACATCAGGTTGATGTAGGCCAGGCCGTCGGCGCTCTCGCTGGTCATCTCCTCCAGACCGTCTAAGTTCTTGAGTTCTTCTTCCTGGACGTCGACGATCTCGCGCTCCACTTCCACGGGGCTGGCCCCCCGCCACACGGTTTCGATGGAGACTTCGGGCAGGTCCACGTTGGGCGTGAGTTGGATGGGAATGCGGAAAAGGCTGATGAGCCCGAAAAGCGCCAGGAGGATGGCGCCCACGGTGACGGTGACGGGTTTTTTTATGGCGGTGTCGACAAGTTTCATTGTGAACCCTTGAACCCTATTTTACTTCAACCGCCTGCCCCGGCCGCAGTCTCTCATTCCCCCGGATCACCACTTTTTCGCCTTCATCGAGCTGCCCGCTCACAGCCACGTTTCCGTCGTAGTAGCCGAGGATATCCACCGGTACGGGATAGGCCGTTCCGTTGGCAATCCGGTAGACGAGCCGTTCGTATCCCGCCGTCACCACCGCGTCTTTGGGAACGAGGAGCATCTCTTTTTTTGTGGGCAGGCTGAAGGTGACAAGGGCTTCCATGCCGCTTTTGACCCGGTATTCGGGGTTTGCAAGCCCTGCTTTCACCGGGAAGGTCCTCGATGCCGGATCCCCCTGGGGAAGGAGCGCATCGATGGATGCGGGCATGGGCGCATCCGAGAGGCTTTTCAGGGTCACGAACGTATCGCTTTGGAAATTGAGCTGTACAAAGTGGCGTTCGGGGACATCCACGGTGACCCGGACCCGGAAAAGATCGATGAGGGTAACCACCGGACTCCCGGGAGAAAGCCACTGGCCCACCTGGGTGTGCTCTTTGGCCACGAAACCCGAAAACGGGGCCGTGATCTTCTTCCGGCGGAGCTCATACTCCAGATGTTCGATTTCGGCTTCGGTCCGGGCGAGTTCGCTGGCCAGTGCTTTATAAGCGGCAGCGGCGTCGTCGTATCGTTTCTCGGCGATGCTGTCCGCCTTTTTCAGCCGGCTCACCCGTTCCAGTTCCCTGGCGGCGTTTTCCAGGTTGACGTTGACTTTTTCCTTCATGGCCACGGCCGCCTTGAGGCGCAAAGCCGTATCCGTGGCGTCGAGTTCAACGAGGAGGTTGCCTTTTTTCACGAAATCCCCTTCCGTGACGGGAAACCGGATCACGAGTCCCGGAACTTCGGCGGCCACCGTGCTTTTCCGGATCGGCTCCACCGTGCCGACTAGGGAGATCCGTTCGGACACGGCCTTGCGTTCGACCCGGGCCGCGCGCACCGGGACCGGTGGCGGCTCTGAATCCCGGGCGCCTTCCTGGGCGAAAGCCCGGGGAATTCCAGAAAGGAAAAGGCAGACAAAGACAAAAATGACGGTTTTGCGCCGGAGTTGCGCTGATAATATATGCATGACCGCCTCTATTTTCGGCGGGGGTTAAAATCCCGCCCTACGGGGGTATTTCGGCGGGGGTTAAAATCCCGCCCTACGGGGGTATTTCGACGGGGGTTAAAACCCCGCCCTACGGGTGCCGGAACAGATCCTCCGGATACTGACGTTCCATAAGGTGTTTCCAAAAGAGACAACAAAGGCATTGTTTCTGCAGTTTAAGGGTTCCGTCAAGGGTTGCAGAGCAAAACGCTGGGTGTTATATTCCTTATGAACAAAAAATGCAATTATAAAAGGGTCCAAGGGTTCGAGGGTTCGAGGGCATGTAGAATGACGGAAGCGACTCTTTCACTCGGCCCCTCGAACCCTTCCATGACCCCTTTACTAAAAAAGGAAAATCAAATGAAACTTGCCGTGAGCGGAAAAGGCGGGGTGGGCAAAACCACCTTCGCCGCCCTTCTCATCCGCGCCCTGAGCCTTCAGGACAGACATGTCCTGGCCATCGACGCGGATCCGGACGCCAACCTCGCCGCCGCCCTGGGGATCGACGGTGCGGACCGGATCACTCCCATTGCGGAAATGAAGGATCTCGTCTTTGAGCGGACCGGGGCAAAGCCCGGGTCCATCGGCGGATTTTTCAAGCTCAATCCCAAGGTGGACGATCTCCCCGACGCCCTTTCCGTGAAGTTCGACCACATCAAGCTCATGCGCCTGGGAGGGGTGAAAAAAGGCGGTGCCGGGTGCATCTGCCCCGAAAGCACGCTTTTGAAAAACCTGGTCATGCACATCGTCCTGGCCCGGGATGAAGTGGTGGTCATGGACATGGAAGCGGGCATCGAGCACCTCGGCCGGGCCACGGCAAAGGCGGTGGACAGACTCATCGTGGTGGTGGAGCCGGGCCGGCGCAGCATCGACACCGCCGCCCACATCCGCCAACTGGCCTCCGAGATCGGCCTGACTCACCTGGTCCTTGTGGGGAACAAGGTCCGGGGCGAAAAGGACAAACGGTTTTTAAAAGAAAACCTTGCCGATTTTGCCTTTCTCGGTTTTCTTCCTTATGACGACGCGCTGGTGGAAGCGGACATCAACGGCATCTCACCCTTTGACGTGGACTCTCAGGCAAAGCGAATGGTCCAGGAAATGATCCCCAAGCTTTGATGATCCACCGAAAACGCTTCCCGGAAAAACGCCGTTGGAAGCGGCGGAAAAAAACGCCGGCGGTGCGCATCCGCCCTGAAGCGGATGCCCGGCTTAAAAAGGTTTTCGCCGAAATCGGCGTCCCGGAGCAGATCCCGTTCACGCCCGATGCCTTCCAGCTGGAGGCCGTGGAGGCCATCCAGCGGTACGACTGCCTGGTGACGGCCCCCACGGGTGCCGGTAAAACCTGGATCGCCACGGAAACCATTTCGGAATTCCTCAACAAAGAAAAACGCGCGTGGTACGCCTCTCCGCTGAAGGCCCTTTCCAATGCCAAGTACGTGGAGTTCTCCGAGCTGTTCGGCCCGGAAACCGTCGGCATCCTCACGGGGGACCGGAAAGAAAATCCGGAAGCGCCCGTCATCGTGGGCACCACGGAAATTCTGCGCAACCAGCTTTACGACGCCATGCACCGAGGGGAATCCTTAAACGCCGATTTCGTGGTCCTGGACGAGGCCCATTTCCTGGGGGATGCCGACCGGGGGGTGGTGTGGGAAGAGATCCTGATTTATCTTCCGCCGCGCATCCCGATCCTGATGCTCTCGGCCACCGTGGGAAACGCGGAAGAAATCGCCGGGTGGCTTTCCGCCATCCGCCTGAAAAAGTGCGTGGTGGTCAAGGAAACCCGGCGGCCGGTCCCCCTTTATCCGCTGTTCTTCCACCCTTCCGGCAGGCTTTTCCCGCTCTTGTCCGACTCCGGTACCGGTGCCCGGAAAAAACGCCGCCTGCATAAAAAGGTGGCCGAATACGCCGCGGCGCCGCATCCGCCCCGCCTGGCCCCGCCCAACCGGCTTCCCCCGTTCGGGGCCATCCTGCGGGTGCTGCGAAAATACAAGCTTTTGCCCGCCATTTTCTTTTTAAAGTCCCGGTCCGACTGCGACACGTCCCTGGATTTATGCTCGGAAAACCTGATCCAAGACGAGGCCCGCAAGGCGGCGGTCAGCCGGGAGATTGAAGAAATTTGCGCGGCCAGCCCGCGCATCGCCCGGCACCGGCAGCTGTGGCAGCTGGAACACCTGGGGGTGGGATCCCATCACAGCGGGCAGCTCCCGGCCTGGAAGCTGGTGGTGGAAAAAATGATGACCAAAGGGCTGCTGGATGCCGTGTTCGCCACCTCCACGGTGGCCGCCGGCGTCAACTTCCCGGCCCGAACCGTTGTCTTCCTCAACTCGGACCGGTTCAACGGTCGGGAATTTCTTCCCATGACGCCCACGGAATTCCACCAGATGACGGGCCGGGCCGGGAGACGGGGAATGGACCGGATCGGATTCGCCGTGGCGGTTCCGGGGAAATTCATGGACTTGAAACTCATCGCCGACCTCGTTGATCAGGCGCCCACGGACGTGGCCAGCCAGATCAAGATCAACTTCTCCATGGTCCTCAATTTACTCCTGTCTCATACCCCGGAGCAGATCGAAGGACTCCTGGCCAAATCCCTGGCCGCGTACCAGATCGGCGAATGGGCCCAACAACATTCCGGGCGAAAACCCCAGACAAATCCCTCGAAGATCCTGTGGCGGGACTTCATGCGGCACTTGAGCTTTCTCCAGGAAACCGGTTTCGTGGATCCGGATGGGCGCCTCACCCACGACGGACAATGGGCGTCCCGGCTCCGGGTGGACCAGCCCCTTTTGATCGCCGAAGGCTTCCGGCAGAACCTCTTTCCCGAAACAGACCCTGCGCAGCTCGCCGCCGTCACGTCGGTTTTTGTCTTCGAAGGGGAAAGCGAGGGGGATATCCCCCGGAAGGAAGTCCCCCGGCACCTGGAAAAGGCCTTTGCCGCCCTTGCCGAGGGGCTGTCACCCTTTGTGGAAAAGATGGCGAAGCGCCGGTTCTTTTCATATCCGCCCCGGATCACGCCGGCGTTCACCTTATATCTCTGGGCTTCGGGGCAGCCCTGGGAAACGGTTTTGAAAAAAACCGGCATGGCCGAAGGGGATCTGGCCATGCTCATCCTGCGGACCGTGGACAACTTAAGGCACGTGGCCGCCCTGGAGGAAGTCTTTCCCGACGCCGCCGGGACCGCCCGGGCGGCCATCGATCTTTTGATGCGGGATCCGGTGATCGTCGAAGAACTCAAACCGGAACCCCTTTAAGGCCTTTAACGCCTCGATTCGCCAGACAGGGCGTTGAGGGCCAGCGTCAAGGGCCGGTCCTCTTCGGTCTTCCCGGAAAACCGGATGGGTGCGGGCCTCCGGTAGTCGTCGGGCCCCTCTTCGGCGGCAAGCCATTTTTCCCTTAAGCCCTTGACCACTTTAAAGGCCGGGGAGTCCAGGTCCACGAGGCTTTTTTCGATGACCAGGCTCAGTTTCCCGCCCCGTTCTTCCATGTGCATCAGCGGCGCGATGGGAATCCCGATGGGTTCCCACCGGGAAAAGGGCTGTTCCAGGTTTTTGATGGCCGCCATCTGCCCCGTGGCGCCGTTGGCGACGAGGGAAAAGACCGTGAGGCCGAGGTTGTACGTGTAGATGCAGTCGAACCGGGTGGGATCGGCCCCCCGGCCGTCATATCCGTAAAAGTGCAGCTGGGTTTTGAACTTGGGCACCGATTTGTCGAAGATCTTTTTGACGGCGTCGGGAATCTCTTCCTTCTTGGAAAGGACTTTTTCCTTTTCCATTACCTGGCGGAGGGTCTTTTGGGAAAAAATCTCTTTTTTCATGAGCAAGAAGTTCCCGTCCTCCCAGTTCCGGAACAGCACGGGGCCGAAGCGGTCCGGGTCGAGACCCGACGCCTGCAGGGTCTTCCGGTAGTACCGGCGGTCGATGCCGATTTTGTATTCTCCCCTTTCCTTGAGGATCTTTAAATAATCTTTTACCAATCCCATGATCACTTTTTCGGTTTCCACCTGGGAAAACTGAAAATTCCCGTGGCTGTCCCGTTCCATCAACAGCCCTTCCTGGAAAAACTCCGGAATGGCGTCGAAAAGGTCGTCGTCCCGGGAGTTCCAGACGCTGAACGTCCCTTCTTCCCGGGAGCGGCGGGCAAGGCCCCTCAAGTATTCCAGCTTGTCCTCCAACAGGGGAAAGGCGCCGTGGAAGTCCTTGTCGTGCGTCCGGTTGTAATCGGCGATGATGGTGTTGAGCTTGATGATGAAGACCTGGATTTCGTTGATGAACTCCAGCAGTCCTTCCGGGATGACCAGCACCCCGTAGTTTTTTCCCACCGCGGCCCGGCGGACGATGCCGTCGCAGATGACCCGGGAAAGATGCCGCAACGTAATCCCGTAGGCGTTGTAATCCGCGGAATCAGTTTTGGCCAGTCGCTCTTTGTCGATGTAATCGGCCAGATCCTCGCCGATGAGGGTCATGTTGGCATGGGTCTGAAGCGCCACCTCCAGGGCCAGGTGGCTGGCCACCCGGCCCATCACCTTGCAGACGTGCCAGTATTTCGCGTCCGAGGCGCAGTCTGTGCACAGATTCCCCACCTCGGCGGCAAAGGCCCGGGCCGCGGTGTGGAACCCGAAGGACATGGCGCACAAAACCTTTCCGTCCGCATCCCGCACCTGGATGTCGCCGTCGATGGTCTTGGGGACGCCAATGACCTGGACCCCGTCTTCCATCATCTCCTGGGCCAAAAACGCGGCGTTGGTGTTGGAATCGTCCCCGCCCACGATGACCAGCGCATCCAGGGACAGGTCCTTGCAGGTCTTTTTCGAAAGGGTCACTTTTTCTTTGGTATCAATCTTGGTCCGGCCCGTCTTGATCATGGTGAATCCTCCCAGGTTCCGGTGGGCGTCCACCACGCCGGCAGTCAGTTCCACGGCCTCGTTTTCGATGACGCCGTCGGGCCCGAGGAGAAAGCCGAAAAGGCGGCTCTCCGGATTGGCCGCCTTGGCGGCATCAAAGATCCCGGCGATGACGTTGTGCCCCCCGGGGGCCGGCCCTCCGGAAAAGACGATCCCGATGTTGCGCCTGCGGCCGTATTGTTCGCGGAATTCCGCGTCCGGGTCTTTGATCCCCCGGAGGCGCTGGACCGAATTGTCCATGATTTTCGAAAGCCTTTTTTTCGCTTCTTCGTGGATATGGAACCGATATCCGCTGTCTTTTTCAAGGACCGTATACGGATGCGTGAACACCCGGCATTTGTGGGGGCAAAAACGCCGCCGGGCCACCAGCTCGGCATTGGTGCTGCTGACAATCCGTTCCACGGCCCTTTTTTTCAAAAGGGTCTTGCCGTCCAGGCGCGATTGAGCGGTCATAGGGGCCTCCTGTCCATTGGGTTGAAGGGTCGTCCGCTGTTTTTCAAATATCTTATCCACGGCGGTGGATTCCTGTCAAGCACCGAGGGCATACCGGTCAAACCCGAAAAAGCACTTGCCAAACCCCATGAATATGATAACAGATACCCTTGATCCGCAAAGGAAAAAAGGATGCGAGAAAAACGAGAACCCGTAGAAGTGGTATGCCCCCGGTGCAAGCATACGGAAATCGTCTATCTGCCCAAGGAAGAAATTCCCAAGTGTCCCCATTGCGGCAGGCAGATGGTGATCTCCGAGCTTCTCGATGAAGGAAAATCCTACTGATGCCCGGCCGTTCCGGCGGCCGTTTTCAGACAAACACGGGATCAAAAAAACAAAAGGAGGTTTCAATGAAAAAAAGCAGTTTCGGCAAATGGGCACTGGTGCTTCTGGCGGGAATCTTTTTTACGGGCACCGCCTTCGGTGCGGATATCGATCTGGCCAAAAAATCCACCCTGGAAAAAATCCTGAAAAGCGGGGAACTCCGGGTGGGATTCGAGGCCGGCTACATGCCCTTCGAGATGACCGACAAAAAAGGAAATTTCGTGGGATTCGACATCGACATGGCCAAGGAAATGGCCAAGGCCATGGGGGTGAAGTTCACGCCGGTCAACACCGCCTGGGACGGCATTATTCCGGCGTTGATCACGGAAAAGTTCGACATCATCATGAGCGGCATGACCGTCACCCAGGAACGCAATCTCAAGATCAATTTCGCCGATCCTTACATCATCGTGGGACAGACCATCCTCATCGCCAAAAAGCACGAGGGGAAGGTGAAATCCTATAAAGACCTTAACAGCCCCGAATACACCGTCACCTCCAAGCTGGGGACCACGGGCGAGCAGGCGGTGAAACGGATGATCCCCAAGGCCAACTACAAATCCTTCGAGACCGAGCCCGAAGCGGCCCTGGAAGTGGTCAACGGCAAGGCCGACGCCTTTGTCTACGACCTGCCCTACTGTGCCGTTTTTGCGGCCCAACAGGGGGCCGGCAAGCTGGTCTTTCTGGACGAGCCCTTCACCTATGAGCCCCTGGCCTGGGCGATCAACAAGGGGGACCCGGACTTTTTGAACTGGCTCAACAATTTCCTGCGGCAGGTGAAAAACGACGGCCGCTACGACCGCATCTACAACAAGTGGATCAAGAGCAACGAGTGGCTCAAGGATGTACAATAATTAATAGGGTTCAAGGGTTCGAGGGGCCAAGGGGTCAAGTGATATAGACCCTCGAACCCTTCGGCTTAGGATTCGCATGGGATCTTCCCCTTCAATCAAAACGCCGAAACCCACCGCATATTATCTCTGGGTGGGGGTTTTTTTCCTGATCATATTCGGCCTGGCGTCCGCATTGTACTATGCCACACTGAAAATCGACTATGTGTGGCGGTGGTACCGCATTCCCCAGTATTTTATATACCTGGACCAGGTGGAAATCCGCTCCCAGATTCAAGGCACGGTGGATCGCCTGACGCCCAAGGAGGACCAGATCCTGGTGGAAGTGCGGGAGGGCGATGCGGCTGAAACGTATGCCGTCCCCAAGGACGGGCTGCGGGTTGCGGAAGGGGACTTTATTTATCCCGGAGACATGCTGGGGAGTTATTCCAAATGGCGCGTGGGGATCCTGATGAAAGGGCTGTGGCTCACCTTGAAAGTGAGTGTCATCGCCATCCTCTTCGGGGTGATCATCGGTCTTTTCGGGGGGCTGGCCCGGATATCCAAGAACCCCGCCGCCAAGTGGCTGTCCATCACCTACATCGAGCTGATCCGCGGCTCCCCCCTTTTGGTTCAGATCTTTATATGGTATTTCGTGCTCGGCACCCTCATCAACACCATCCTGGCCCGGCAGGGGATCAGCCAGGTCCCGCCCCTGTGGTTCGGCGTCGCGGCCCTGGCGAGCTTCGCCGGCGCCTATGTGGCGGAAATCGTCCGGGCCGGGATCCAGTCCATCCATCGGGGGCAAACCGAGGCCTCCCGCTCCCTGGGCATGACCTATGTCCAATCCATGATCCATGTGATCCTCCCCCAGGCCCTCCGGCGGATCCTGCCGCCCCTTGCCGGCCAGTTCATCAGCCTCATCAAGGATTCGTCCCTCCTGGGGATCATCGCCATCCGGGAGCTGACCAAGGCCACCCGAGAAGTGGTGACCACCAGCCTCCAGCCCTTTGAACTCTGGTTCTTGTGTGCCCTGCTGTATCTCTTTTTGACCTTTACCCTCTCCATGCTCCTGCAGTACCTGGAAAGGAGGCACCTGGTCACATGATCGACGTCCGCCATGTCTATAAAACCTTTCGCACCCCCCATGAGGTCCAGGCCCTGGTGGACGTGACGGTCAAGATCGACCCGGGGGAGGTGGTGGTGGTGATCGGTCCCTCCGGTTCCGGAAAAAGCACCTTTTTGCGATGCCTCAACCAGTTGGAGATGGCAGACAGCGGTCATATATGGATCGACGGCACCGACATCATGAACCCCAAGACGGATATCAACAAGATCCGGGCCGAGGTGGGAATGGTGTTTCAGTCCTTCAATCTCTTCCCCCATAAGACCGTCCTGGAAAATGTGACCCTGGCCCAGATCGTGGTCCGGAAACGCACCAAGGCCCAGGCCGTTGAAAAAGCCATGGGTCTTTTGGAAAAAGTCGGGATTAAGGAAAAGGCCGGGGGATACCCGGATCAGCTTTCCGGCGGCCAGCAACAGCGGGTGGCCATCGCCCGGGCCCTGGCCATGGATCCGAAAATCATGCTCTTTGACGAACCCACTTCCGCGCTGGATCCCGAAATGATCGGGGAAGTCCTGGACGTCATGAAAACCCTGGCCCGGGAAGGGATGACCATGGTGGTGGTCACCCATGAAATGGGATTTGCAAGAGAAGTGGCCGACCGGGTGATCTTCATGGACGAAGGGGCCATCGTGGAAGAAGGCACACCCGAACATTTTTTCAAAAACCCCATTCATGACCGGACCAAGCTTTTCTTGAGTCAAATACTGTAAGGGGCCAAGGTGTCGAGGGGTCGAAGGCCTTCTGTTTTCCACCACATCTTGTACTTATTTTTCAAAAACCTACCTTCTGTTGTGTTTTTCTCTTTACAAGCCGTTTCATCCCTGATATTGAACCGGAATTAAAAAGGATGGCTTCGTAAAAAGTCCATCTGCGGCGTTGCGCGGCATTCTTCGTCATTACGGCGTACCTGTAAGTACGCCTCATTCCTCAGAATTTGCGCGCCTTGCATCTGGAGCTTTTTACTTTGCCATCCCAATTTCGACTCTACATTTCGTTAAGTTTGCAGCTTTTTTAAAACACCCACCAGTTCCTGCACCGCGGCGGCGGATCGGTTCAGGGCCGCCTGTTCGTCTTCGGAAAGGCGGATCTGGATGACTTCTTCGATGCCGTTTCTCCCCAGCTTCACGGGAACGCCCATGAAAAGGCCCTGGATGCCGTACTCTCCTTCGAGGTAGGCCGCGCAGGGGAGGATCTTTTTTTTGTCTTTCAATATGGACTCGGCCATCTCCACGGCCGCCGACGCCGGGGCATAGTAGGCGCTTCCGGTTTTCAACAGCTTGACGATCTCGGCGCCGCCGTTGGCCGTCCGATCCACCAGGGCGTCGATGCGATCCTTGGACAAGAGTTCCGTGATGGGGATTCCCGCCACTGTGGAGTAGCGAGGGAGGGGGACCATGGTGTCGCCGTGCCCGCCAAGGACAAAGGCATGGGTGTTTTCCACGGAGACGTTCAGTTCCATGGCGATGAACGCCCGGAAACGGGCCGAATCGAGGACTCCGGCCATCCCCATGACCCGGGTTTTCGGAAACCCGGATGCGTCAAAGGCCACGTGGCACATGGCGTCCAGGGGATTGCTCACGATGATCAGGACCGCGTCCGGAGAATACCGGGCCACTTCCCGGGTGACGTTTTTAACGATACCGGCGTTGGTGCTGATGAGATCGTCCCGGCTCATTCCCGGTTTACGGGGGATTCCCGCCGTGATAATGACGATATCCGAATCCGCCGACGGTTCGTACCCGTTGGCGCCGGTGAGGTGCGCGTCGTGCTTTTCGATGGGGGCGGCTTCGGCCAGGTCCAGGGCTTTTCCCTGGGGCACCCCTTCAATGATATCGATCAACACCACGTCGCACAATTCTTTCTCTGCCAGCCGCTGGGCGGCGGTGGCGCCCACGTTCCCTGCGCCCACCACCGTGACTTTTTTGTCCATGTTCCCCTCCTTTTTATATGGTCCGTTTGATTGACAAAATCAGCCTTTTTACGATTTCATCTTGATTGATTCGGTTTAGCGGATGAATCGGGTCGGCCCCTCGGCCCCTTGGATCCTCGGCCCCTTGAATCCTTGGATCCTCGACTCCTTGAACCCTTGGCTCCTTGACCCCTTTTCATCTTCAATTTATCCGCTCCCTTTTCCGATTTGTCAACCGAATCCGATCCGGCTTTGCGTGTTGACATTGGTCGGGGAATCACGTTAAGGGCTCTTTTACGGAGAAGCATGATGAAAATCGGTGTTATTTCGGATACACACCTGCAGGCACCCGATGCGGCGTTGTTTCAGCTGGTGCAAACCGTATTCAAGGATGTGGAGATGATCCTTCACGCCGGCGATTTGACGCGCCTGGCGGTTCTGGACGCATTTTCGGAAAAGGACGTGGTGGCGGTTTGCGGCAACATGGACCGCGGCGATGTGGCGGGACGCCTCAAAGACCGGGAGCTCATCGAAGCGGCGGGATTCCGGATCGGACTGATTCACGGGTGGGGATCCAAGAACGAACTCGAAGAGCGGGTCCGAACGCAGTTTAAGGGGGTGGACGCCATTGTTTACGGCCACAGTCATCAGGCGGCCAACCATGTGGCAGGCGGGGTGCTCATGTTCAACCCAGGCGCCTATTCGGGGAGTTTTTTACTCGGCTCGAACGCTTCTGTGGGCATTCTCGAGTTGAAAGAGCGCATCACGGGAAAAATCATACCCTTGTAAACCAGCATATTACGATTTCACAAAGGAAACAATCATGAAGAAGACTGTCTTTGAAACCGATTTCCCGGAGTTGACCCTCATGAAAAAAGGAAAGGTCCGGGACATGTACGATCTGGGGGATACCCTCCTCATGGTGGCCACGGACCGGATTTCGGCCTTTGACGTCATCATGACGGATCCCATTCCGGACAAGGGGAAGATCCTGACCCAAATATCCCTGTTTTGGTTTCAGACCCTGGCGCCGGTGGTCGACAATCACCTGATCACGGCGGACGTGACGGCGTATCCCGCGTCGTGCCGCCCTTATGCGACGGTCCTTGAGGGAAGGAGCATGCTCGTGAAAAAGGCGGATCCGCTTCCCATCGAATGCGTGGTGCGGGGATACCTCAGCGGGTCGGGCTGGAAGGCCTACCAGGAAACCGGGAGCGTATGCGGCATCCGGCTCCCGGCAGGGTTGAAGGAATCGGATCGCCTCCCCGAACCCGTTTTCACGCCGTCCACCAAGGAGGAACTCGGTTCGCACGACATCAACATCGATTTCGATGAAGCCGCCCGGCGCATCGGAAAACCCCTGGCCGAGCGGGTCCGGGACTTGAGCCTTGCCCTCTACCAAAAGGGCGCGGATTTGGCCGAGCAACGGGGAATTCTGATTGCCGACACCAAATTTGAATTCGGGCTCGTCGACGATGCATTGATTCTCATCGATGAGGTCCTCACCCCCGATTCCTCGAGATTCTGGCCCAAGGCGGAATACCGCCCCGGCGGCCCCCAGAAAAGCTTTGACAAGCAATACCTGAGGGATTACCTGGATTCCATCCGCTTCAACAAAAAGCCCCCGGCACCCCCCCTTCCCAAGGACGTGATCGACAACACCCGAGCCAGGTACATGGAAGCCCTCAAACAGTTGACCGGAAAATCCCTTGCCGCCTGATTTTCACCCCGGGGAACCCGAACCGCCGGGATGGACGGAAACCGTTGTTGCCCTGGAGCGGATCGACCTTTCGGATGAACGGTTCCGGATTACCACCCAGCCCTGCGATGAGATGCTGGTTGCGTCCATTCGCACCTGCAATCTCGTCAATCCCCCGATCCTCCGGGAAAACCCCCCGGGCTTGATCGTCGTCAGCGGATTCCGCAGGGTGGAGGCCTGCCGGCGGGCGGGCTTTTCCCGGATTCGTGCGCGGATCTTTTCCGCCTCGATGGACGAGGCCGCCGCCATCCGATGGGCCGTGGCGGACAACGCCTTCCAGCGCTCCCTCAACCCCGTGGAGGCCTCCCGGGTCGTGACCCTGCTTTCTCGAATCTATCCGGATCCAGGGGCATTGGCCGACGCCGCCACCCGGGTGGGTTTCCCTTTGCACCGCGCCCTCGTGGAAAAGCTGAGGATCCTGGGACGGCTTCCCCAACCGGTGCAGGACGCGGTGGCATGCGGCCTGGTGGCCCTCCCGACGGCCCTGGAACTGGCGACGCTCGATCCCGGCACCGCCGTGGAATTGACCGTAATATTCCGGGACCTGAGACTCGGATTGAACCTGCAGCGGGAAATCCTCCTGTTGACCACGGAGATCGCCCGGCGGGAAGACGCGGCGCCCCTGGATATCCTGAACGCGCCGTACCTGGAGAGGACCTTAAAGGATAAAAGGCGGGATCGGGTGCAAAAAAGCCATGAGATCCGGCGGTACTTGAGAAGACGGCGCTTCCCGCATCTTGTGAAACGGGAAGACGCCTTCAACGAATGGGTCAAAAAATTACGGCTCGGGCCCGGCGTGGTCCTGTCACCGCCCCGGGATTTCGAAGGCCCCGCCTTTTCCCTGCACCTGCAATTCAAAACCCTTCATGAGCTTTCCGAAAAACAGGCCGCCATCCAAAGGATCCTGGACGATCCGGATTTTCCGGTGCTGCTGGATACGTAGCCGTGAACCGGGTCCCGGATGCCCCGGCGACCGGAATGCTTCCCTCGACCCCGCCTTTTAAGGCGGGGTCGAGGGAAGCTATCTTAAAATAGACACTTTCCTTACCGGGGAGCCCCGCCCTTCAGGGCGGGAGGGCTCCACACCTGTTCTATTTGCGGAAAAGGGGTTCCACGATCATTTCGACGAAAAAATAGGTGACGAGGGTGATGGCGGCGGCGAACATGGCCAGCCCGTAAAGGGAGTGCATCCGGTGGCGCCGTTTTTCTTGATCGTCATAGAAGATATATTTTCCGCATTTGATACATAAAAGCTTGGGAATCGTCAGGGTGGAAGTGTGGCCGCATCGGCACGTGACCTCTTTTGGAGGGCGGGGCATAAACGGATTCCTTTCTTTTACTTTTCAACGGGCTCCGATGCTTTTGGGACCGGGTTTTGTTGTGCAAAAAACGCCGCTGTCTCTTTTTTGAGTAAAAAATAGGTGGACCCGGCAAAAAGGGCTGCCGTGGCGCCCGTGACCAGGGCCACATGGAGATTCTGGTTCGAAAAGGCACGCAGGCTCGCTGCCGTATGAATCAGCAGGATCCCCGCGTTGAAAAAGAGGCTCAGGGTCCGGGCCCATTTCTTGAGGATTCCCACGAAATAACAGATACCGATGCCCACCGCCAACTGCAGATACATTTCTCTGGAGGAAATGTTCGTGAAGTATTTGAGATAAATAAAAAAATAAAAATAGAAGTGCATCGCCCACCCGCCCCACAACAACAGGATTCCCCTGCGTACGGTGGGGGGATAGGTTTTCAGGTCCGGCCATTGGAATTCCACGGCGATCGGTTCCTTTTTCTCGGGGGAAACGCCTTTAAATCACCGGCTGCACCTTAAACCCTTTTTGACCCCATTGGCAACCCCAAAATCGGCATTTTTTTCTTGACTAAAACAAAAATAGGAATTACAGGCCACTTAAACGACTAAATTGAATTCAATATATTATGGGAATACAGGAAAGAAAGGAGCGGGAAAGGGAACGGCGGCGGCAGCAGATCATGGTGGCGGCCCGGCGCGTTTTCAGCGCCAAAGGCCTGGAGAAAAGCACCATGGAAGACATCGCCAAGGAAGCCGAACTCAGCCCGGGGACGCTCTATCTGTATTTCAGGAACAAAGACGAGCTTTTTGCCTCTTTGTCCCTTCGGATGCTCCAGTTCTTGAATATCCGACTGGAAGAACTGGAACAAAAACGGACGCTTTCCGTTGAAAAAAAGTTTCATGTCCTCAAAAAGGCGCTGTATGACGTCTACGATTTCGATCCTCTGGTGCTCATCAACATGTTCCACCTGCAATCCAGCGAAACGCTCAAGAACCTGTCCGACGAACTCATTCAGGAAATCAAAACGTTGTCCCGAAAATCCCTCAGGTCCATGGCCCGTGTGTTTGAAGAGGGAATCAAGGAAAAACGGTTCATCGAACGCCACCCCACGGCCATGGCCGATTCCCTGTGGGCCCTTTTTTCCGGAATCGTCCTTTGGGAAGAAAGTAAAAAAATCATCGACGACAACAAAAATTACCTGAAGCCGACGCTTGATTTGGCCTTTGAAATATTCTGGCGGGGCGTTTGTGTCTGAAGCTGTTCCGACGGCTTTTTGTTCGACAGTAGATGCCTGAAATCCGCGTCGTCTAGTGGTTCACCCTATCCCGTTAAGGAAAGGAGGTGGTTCAAACCGGCAGCGTCAATAACCATCCCGAGGGTCAATCATCAACCAATCAAGGAGGGTGTGATTTATGGCGGAAAAAGAAGTAGTCGAAACATCCGAGGCCCAGATCGCCGTACACTGGCAAGAGGAAAAGTATATTTACCCGTCAACGGAATTCATCGCCCAGGCGAACATGACGGACCAGACCATTTTCGATCGGTTTTCCCTGGACAATTTCCCCAACTGCTTCAAAGAATACGCGGACATGCTCACCTGGTACGAGTACTGGCACACCACCCTGGACACCTCCGACGCGCCGTGCTGGAAATGGTTCGTGGGCGGGAAAATCAACGCCAGCTACAACTGCGTGGACCGGCACCTCAAAGCGTACAAGAACAAGGCGGCCATCCATTTTGTCCCGGAGCCGGAAAATGAAAAGATCGAACACATCACCTACCAGGAACTCTATGTCCGGGTGAACGAAATGGCGGCGCTGCTGCGGGATTTCGCGGGCCTCAAACGGGGGGATCGGGTCACCCTGCATCTCCCCATGACCGCGGAGCTGCCCATCACCATGCTGGCCTGCGCGCGCCTGGGGGTCATCCATTCCCAGGTCTTCGGTGGATTTTCCGGGAAAGCCTGTGCCGACCGTATCGTGGATTCGGGGAGCCGGGTCCTCATCACCATGGACGCCTACTACCGGGGCGGCGGCCTCCTCGATCACAAGGAAAAGGCGGATGAGGCCGTTACCGCCGCGGAAAAAGACGGCCAGAAGGTGGACAAGGTCCTGGTCTGGCAGCGGTACCCGGGGAAATACAGTGCCAAGACCCCCATGAAGGACGGGCGGGATTACTTCGTCAACGACGTTCTCAAGGACTATTACGGGGCCCGGGTGGAGCCGGAACGGATGGATGCCGCCGACCCGCTCTTTCTCATGTACACCAGCGGGACCACAGGCAAACCCAAGGGATGCCAGCACAGCACCGGCGGATACCTGGCCTACACGGCCGGGACCTCCAAATACGTCCAGGACATCCATCCCACGGACGTGTACTGGTGCATGGCCGACATCGGGTGGATCACGGGGCATTCCTACATCGTCTACGGGCCGCTGGCCGTTGCCGCTTCCAGCGTGGTCTACGAAGGGATCCCCAACTACCCGGATCCGGGGCGTCCCTGGCGCATCGCCCAGGAACTCGATGTGAACATCTTCCATACCGCCCCCACCGCCATCCGGGCATTGCGGAAGATCGGGCCCGACGAGCCCGAGAAATACAACTATCACTTCAAACACATGACCACCGTGGGCGAGCCCATCGAGCCCGAAGTGTGGAAATGGTACTACGAAGTGGTGGGGAAGGGGGAGGCCGCCATTGTGGACACCTGGTGGCAGACCGAAACCGGCGGGTTTTTGTGCAGCACGCTCCCGGCCCTGGCCCCCATGAAACCGGGGAGCGCGGGACCCGGGGTTCCGGGGATCCACCCCATCGTGTATGACGACGAAGGGAACGTGGTGGAACCCGGCACCGGGAAGGCCGGAAACATCTGCATCCAGAACCCGTGGCCGGGGGCCTTCCAGACCATCTGGGGAGACCGGGACCGGTATGTCCGGCAGTATTATGAACGCTACTGCAAGAACCCCGACTCCAAAGACTGGCGCGACTGGCCCTACATGACCGGGGATGCCGCCGTGGTGGCCGCCGACGGGTACGTGCGAATCCTGGGGCGCATCGACGATGTCATCAACGTCTCCGGGCACCGGCTGGGGACCAAAGAGATCGAATCCGCGGCCCTCGTCGTGGAGGAGGTGGCCGAGGCCGCCGTGGTCCCCGTGGCACACGAGATCAAGGGGCGGGAGCCGGATCTGTATGTCAGCCTCAAACCGGGCTACCAGGCCAGTGCGGAGATCGAAAAAAAGGTGATGGACGCCATCGTCAGCGAGATCGGGAAGATCGCCAAGCCCCGCCATGTCTGGATCGTTCCGGACATGCCCAAGACCCGATCCGGGAAGATCATGCGCCGGGTTCTGGGGGCGCTGTCCAACAAGCAGCCGGAGGGCGACGTCACCACCCTGGCCAATCCGGAGATCGTGGAACAGATCAAGGAAATGGTGCAAAAATAATCCCCTGGCGGTTCCGGGGGGTGATCCTCCCGGAACCGATTCCAAGATTTAAAGAAAAAAAGAATAGGCAGCCAAACAAAGGGACTCAAATTCATAAAAAGGAGGTGATGAAAAGTCCGTATCCGGTAAAAGATGCCATGTTCGACCAACCCTATCATCGGAGAACATAGGAGGCAGCTATGGGTCAAACCACTTGGGTCTATATCTTTTTGGGCATTTACATCATCTATGCTTTTTACTGGGGGCTGAAAGGGTACTTCACCGAAAAAACGTCCGCCGGGTATGCCGTGGCGGGTCGCTCCATCCCTTTCATCGCCTTCCTGATGGCGGCCACCGCCGCCTCGTTTTCAGGATGGACCTTCATCGGCCATCCGGGCCTGATCTGGCGGGACGGCCTGCCGTACGCCTTTGCGTCCTTTTATGTCCTGACCATCCCCATCACCGGGACCTTTTTCGCGAAACGGAACTGGCTCATGGGGAAGCGCTACGGGTTCATCACGCCCGGAGACATGTTCGCCTATTATTATAATTCCGAAGCCGCCCGGTGGCTCACGGTCTTCACCGCCTTTCTATATTCCATGTTTTACTCCGCGGTCCAGCTCATGGCCTCGGCGGCCCTGTTTCACTACGTGGCGGGCGTCCCGGTCACCTTCGGCGCCATCTTCATGGCCTTCATCGTGTGGTTTTACGTGTGCGCCGGGGGTTTACGGGCTTCCACCTGGGTGGGCGTCATCCAGTTCATCCTTCTGGTGGGCGGGATCATCCTCCTGGGGTACTATGTCGTCACCTCGGAAGCCATCGGCGGATGGACGGCCTTTACCCAGCACATGAGGGAACTGCCCACGGATCTCAACGGGATGAACATGCGGGCGCGGATGCTGGAAGTCCCGGCGGTGGGCTGGTGGGTCCTCGATGCGGCGAAATACGCCGGCGCCAACAAGACGACCGTGTGGACCGCCGTCATGGCCCTGACCTACATGTTCGCCCTCATGGGGATCCAGTCCTCTCCGGCCTTCACCCTGTGGAACTTCGGAATCAAGTCCCCGAAACCCCTGGCCTGGCAGCAGACCTCATGTCCACCTTCGTGGTGGGCTTCGCCCTGTTCTACTTCACCGCTTTCCAGGGCATGGGGGCCCGGGTCATGGAAATCGCGGGCCTCACCCTGGCGGACGGGACGGTACTGAAGTTCGCCAAAGACAGCGACGTGGTCCCGATCCTCATGATGAACTTTTTGCCGCCCGTTGTGTTGGGCCTCGTCTTCATGGGCGCCATCGCAGCCATCCATTCCACGGCGGCGCCGTACATCGGCACCGGCGGGACCATTCTGCTCCGGGACGTGTATTGGAGATATATCCGCAAGCAGGAAGCCGGGCACGCCGAGCAGATCTGGGTTAACCGGCTCCTGGCCACCGTGGTCACCGCCGCGGCCCTGTTGGTGGGGCTCACCTCCAAGGCGGCCCTGGTCATCCTGGGGGCCCTGGCCACCGCCTTCGGGTTCGTCATGTACGTCTATCTCATGGGGGTGCACTGGGGATTCCGTTTCCCCAGCATCGGCGCCAACTTGGGGGTCCTCGCCGGGATGATCGCGGTCTTCTTGACCTATTATGTCTGGGTCTACCCGCTTTCCATGCACTGCGCCTTCTGGGGGACCTTCGTCGGCCTGGTGGTGGCGTATATCTTCCGGGGCCTGGGCGTGAAAGACAATGAAGAGACCATCAAGCGGCAAAACGAGGTGCGCGCCTTCCTCGACAGCATCGATGCACCCACGGAATCCGGACAGAAATGGCGCAACGCCATGAAGATCCTGGTCCCGGTCTGGTACTTCTTCGCCATCGGACCGGCCTGCATCCTGGGCAACAGCGCCTTTTCCTTTGCCGGGTTCCCGCCCCTGTGGTCCTGGCAGATTTTCTGGTGGATCCTGGGCATCATCATGATGTGGGCGCTGACCTTCAAGGCCGAGATGTCCACCACGTCCCAGGCACAGATCGAACGCGCCGAGACGGATACCATGATCGTGGTCAAGGAAGCCTAAACCCCGTTGCCTTCAAGGAGGTGTATATGAAACCGGAAGATCTGTGGATGATCGGCATTGTGGCCTTTTGCATCCTGTTCACCGCAACCTTCGGCATGGGATTGTGGGGATAAATTGATCCCATGAAAAAGCGGCGGCCGGAACTCCTTATTTCCGGCCGCCTTAACCCTTTCACGGCTCCCAGGGGCGGAGGTGCGCTTTCATTCCCTGCGTGTTTCCCCGCGCCTATTGAAGCATCCTCACCCCCTTCACATCCTTCTCCCGACCGAGAGTTGACAAAAGGCCCTTTCTATGCCCAAGAAAATACTCATCGTCGATGACGAACCCAACATCGTCGTCCCATTGCAGTTTCTGATGGAACAAAACGGCTATGCCGTGGACGTCGCCTACAGCGGGGAAGAGGCCCTAGAATCGATTTCCCGGTGGCGGCCGGATCTGGTACTTCTGGACATCATGCTCCCGGGCATGGATGGATTCGAAGTCTGCCAGATCCTGCGCTTGAACGAACAGTGGCGGGGCATCAAGATCATCTTTCTCACCGCCAAGGGGCGGGATGTGGATGTGGCCAAGGGAATGGTGCTTGGGGCCGACGCATACATCATCAAGCCGTTTTCCAACACGGAAATCATCACCAAGGTCAGGGCACTCCTGGAAAATGCAAAATGAAGACGACGCGACAATTCTGGTGGTTTTCCGCCGCCGCCCTCCTCCTTACCCTGGTGACGGTGGGCTTCATCGCCCTTTTGTTCTGGCACCAGTTGGCCCTGGGTGAAAAGAATATTTTTTTCGAGGTCGTCAAGGCCCGGTTCATCTACTTTTTCGGGGCCGGATTCATCCTTTTGCTCGGACTCGGATTGATCCTGGACGGCATCTTCCATCTGTACATCCTTCCCATCAAGCGCCTCACGGAAGAGATCCAGATCATTCAGTCGGTGAATCCGTCCCACCGGATTTCAGGAGAGGGGGGGCAATGGTTCGGGGAAGTGGCCCGCCTCCTGAACGGATGGGCCGATCGGATAGAAGGCCTGCAACAGGACGTGGATGAAAGAATCGGGCGGGTCCGCACTGAAATCGAGGAAGAACGGAACATCTTCGCCGCCATCCTTTCCGAACTGCCCCAGGGGGTCATGATCTGCAATGCGGAAGGACAGATCCTGCTGTACGACAAACAGACTCGCCAATTCCTCGAGGCCGAACCGGAATCTTCCGGCCCGGACCTTTCCTGCCGCCCGGGGCATTTCATCGGGCTGGGGCGCTCCATATTCGGCGTCATGGAAAAAAACCGCATCGTCCACGCCCTGGATGAAATTGCATTCAAGCTGGATCGGAATGAAGCGGACGTGTCCTCCCGTTTCGTCATCGTGTCTCCGGCCGGAAACCTGATTACGGTGGAAGTGGTCCCCATCCTGGACGCATGCGAGCGTATCTGCACCGGATTTGCCCTGATTCTCGAAGATATCACCGAACGCATGGAAAAGGAGGCGAAAATCGACGGGCTCTTCCAGGGGTTGACCACCGGAATCCGGACGTCCCTGGCCGCCATCCGGTCCGCCGCCGAAGCCATGATCGCCTATCCGAATATGGAAAAAGAAAGGCGGGAGCGGTTCCAGGAAATCATCCATCATGAGTCGTTGACCATCGGAGACCGGGTCAACGACGCCGCTTCCAAATACTCGTCCCGGCTGTTTATTCGTTGGCCCCGGACCCGAACCGCGGCGTGCGATTTCGTGGAAGCGGTGAAACGCCAGGCCCAGGCAAAACTCGGCATCCAAGTGGAAATCCAGGGGGAACCCCTGGAAGCGTGGATTGAGCTGGATACGTATTCCGCCCTTTTGGCCATGCTCTTTTTGCTGCACCGGCTAAAGGGCCACGCCTTTGGCGGGGAAAGGGAAGGGGGACCCGGCAGGCCGGGAAAGCCCCGATTCTCTCTTGCGCTTGGGAAGGAAGACGGTTTTATTTGCCTGGATATCCATTGGCCCGGACCCCCCGTCGGCATGGAGACTCTCAATCAATGGGACGCGGAAACCCTTTCCGTGAACAATGAATTGTTCCTCCTTCCGCTGGGGGAAGTCATCCGGCACCATGATGCGGAACTCCTTCCCCTTCCGGAAAAAAAGGACGCCGGTACTGCCGCACTGAGACTCCTTTTCCCCGAAGCCCAGGTCGTGGAAGGAAAGCGCCTCCGGACCCCATTGACCCTTGCGCCCGGAAGCCGGCCCGAATTTTTTGATTTCGATCTTTTCGATCATTACGGGCAGGATTCCGAAATGGACGCCCGCCCCCTTCGGGAGCTTTCCTTTACCGTATTTGACACCGAAACCACCGGGCTTGATTTGCGGGGCGGAGATGAAATCATCTCCATCGGTGCGGTCCGGATCGTCAACGGCCGCCTCCTCAAAGAAGACATCTTCGACCAGCTCGTGGATTCGAAACGCCCCGTTCCTCCGGAGTCCACCCGGATTCACGGCATTTCTCCCGAAATGCTCAAAGGACAACCGACCATCGAACAGGTCCTTCCCTTGTTCCACCGGTTTGCGGAAAAGACCGTCCTGGTGGGGCATAACGCGGCCTTCGACATGAAGATGATCCAAATGAAGGAAGCGGCGGCCGGGGTGCGCTTCACCAATCCGGTTCTGGACACCCTCTTGCTCTCCGCCGCCATTCACCCGGCCCAGGAAAACCACAACCTGGAAACGATCGCCCGCCGCCTGGGCGTCAGCATCATGGGCCGGCACACGGCCCTGGGGGATGCCATCGTCACCGGTGAAATCTTTCTCAAGTTGATGGCGCTTCTGGAGCAGATGGGGATCCGCACCCTCAAGGAGGCAAGAGCCCTTTCTCAAAAGACCTTTTACGCCAGGAAGCGGTATTGAGGATGAGCGAGACCGCCTTTGCCTTTCTATCGGAAAGACCCCTCTTCGAATTCCTCCCGGAAGCCGAGGTCCGGCGCATCGCCGGTTTGGTGACGGTGAAGCGTTATCCCCGGGGAAAAACCCTTTTTACCCAGAAGCGCTCCCGCGTGGATGCCGTGCACATCATCAAGGAAGGGGCTCTTGAAATCTATTACGACACCGGAGAAGGGGAAAAGATTCTGACAAACGTGCTGAACCGGGGAGAGATTTTCGGCGGCATCTCGATCTTGATGAACGAAGGAAACGCCATCCGCACCGTGAAGGCCAAGACGGACACCGAGTGTTATCGAATTCCGAAAGACGTGTTCATCGATCTTTGCCGCCGGTACAATACGTTGTATGAACACTTTGCAGACCTTTTCAGCCGGCGCATGATGGATGCCTCTTACGCCGCCGTGGTGGCCGCCAATCAGATCTTTGCGTTCCTGTCCGGACTGGCGCCGTTTTCTTTTCTGCCCGAAGAAGCGCTGGAACGGGTTGCCAAACAGATATCCATCGTCCGATACCCGCCGGAAGAGCGGGTCTTCATCCAGGGGACCTCCCGGGTGGAACAGTTGCACATTATTCAAAAAGGCGCCGCCGAGCGGTATTACGAGCAGAACCAGCGGAAAATCCTCAGGGGGCTTCTGGGAGAAGGGGCCATTTTCGGGGGGATCTCCATCCTGATCAACGACGGCATCGCCGTCCGGTCCCTGAAAACGTTGGAAGAAACCTTTTTTTACACGCTTCCAAAAGCGGAATTCATTGACCTTTGCCGGCGATTCCCTTCCTTTTCCGAATACTTCACCGATGCCTTCGGAAAACGGATGCTGGACCAATCCTACGCCGCCGTCATCAAGAAATCTTTCCGCCCCCGGGACGAAGCCCAGTTTTTCGATCAGCCCGTTTCCCTTCATCTCACCAAAGACCTGGTGATTTGCGGGGCGGATGTCTCCATCCAGGAAGCGGCCGCCGTCATGAGCCGGGAAAAATGCAGTTCCATCTTTGTGAAAGACCCGGATGGAGACCTCATCGGCCTGGTGACGGACAACGATTTCCGGCGGAAAGTCATTGCCGCGGGGATGGATATCAATGCCCCGGTCTCCCGGATCATGTCGACCCCGCTGGTGTCCATTCCCGCCCAGGCCCTGGTATTCGAAGCCCTCATGACCATGATGCAACAAAACGTAAAGCACCTGGCGGCCACCGATGAGGGCGGAAAGGTGGTGGGGGTGGTCACCAACAGTGATCTTCTGGCCGCACAAGGGCATTCCCCCCTTCTCATGATCCGGGAGATCAGCACCGCCGGGGACATGGAAAGCATCACGGAGGCCCACGAACGTCTCCCGTGGGTCATCCAGAGCCTCATCAATTCCGGCGCAAAATCCAAGATCATCAACCGCCTGGTCACCACCATTTCGGATGCGATCCTGCAGAAACTGATCCGCTTCGCTCTTGACGCCATGGGGGAACCGCCCTGTCCCTTTGTCTTTATGATCATGGGAAGCGAGGGGAGAAAAGAACAGACCCTCAAGACGGACCAGGACAACGCCGTCGCGTATGCGGATGTTTCCGGGGATTCCCGAAAAACGGTTCAGACGTATTTTGAGACCTTTGGGGAAAAAGTATGCACCTGGCTCGACCAGGCGGGGTATGCCTTTTGCGAAGGGGGCGTCATGGCCAAGAACCCCAAGTGGTGCCAGCCCCTGTCCGTATGGAAGCAGTATTTTTCACACTGGATTCACACGGCCGAAGCCGAAGACCTCCTTCAATCCAGCATCTTTTTCGATTTCCGGGGCGCTTTCGGTGACATGACGCTGGTGGAGGATTTGCGGAAGCACCTGTTTGATTCCCTTTCCGGATGGGTCGGTTTTTTCCGGCACCTCACCCAGAATGCGTTGCATTTCAAGCCGCCCCTGGGATTTTTCCGCAATTTTGTGGTGCAATCCAAGGGGGAACATCGGGATGCCTTCAATATCAAGGACGCCATGATGCCCATCGTGGATTTCGCCCGCATCTACGCCCTCCACCACCGCATCGAAGAAACCAATACCCAGGAGCGGTTGCACCGGCTCTTCCTGAAAGGCGTGTTGTCCCGGGAGGAGTACCACGAATTGGAACAGGCCTACAGCTTTTTGATGCAGCTGCGTTTCGTGCGCCAGGTCACCGCCATTATCGAAGAAAACGAAAAACCGGACAACTACGTCGTCCCCAAGAAGCTGTCCCGGATCGAACAAACCATGCTGAAAGAAATTTTTAAACGGATCGAAAAGTTCCAGGCCAAACTCGACTTCGATTTTACCGGGCTGACGTGACGGAAAAACAGCGCAGAGGCTTTTTCCGTTGACGCCGGGGGCGGTATGGCGTAAATTTTTTTCCCGAAAACCGCATCCCGCAAAGGACCTCCGCCGTCATGCCCCGTGACCCATCCATGCCCGTTTCCATTTCCACCCTTTATGTCCACGACTCGGTGAAATCCCTTCCATGGGTTAAAACCATCCAATCCAAATTATCCCTTTCCCCAAGGATCATCACCGACGTTCAAGACGCCTATGCCGACCTCTTGAAGGACCCGGATCCCATTGCCAAGGGAAAGCACACCTTGATCCTGACCCGCAACCGGGGGGCGTTTGTCAAGGCCTGCCCCGGAACCCGGGCCTACAATTGCTGCGGGTACAAAATCCTTCACGTGGGGACCTACTGCACCATGGATTGCAGCTATTGTATCCTGCAGGCGTATTTCCATCCACCGGTGTTGACTTTCTTTGTGAATATAGACGACATGCTGGCGGAGTTGAAGCAGGTCTTTGGAGCCCCCGGGATCCACAGGATCGGAACCGGGGAGTTTACGGACAGCCTCATTTGGGATCCGTGGACCGATCTTTCCAGAATCCTGGTGTCGGCCTTTTCAAAACAATCTTCCTGCGCCCTGGAGCTGAAGACCAAGACGGCGGATGTCTCCGCCCTGGAGGGGTTGGCGCATCACCGAAAGACCATCGTTGCATGGTCCCTGAACACCCCCCGCGTCATCGCGGCGGAGGAGCAGGGGAGTGCATCCCTGTCAAAACGGCTTTCCGCCGCCCGTCGATGCCAGAGGGACGGATATCCTTTGGCGTTTCACTTTGACCCTCTGGTTCTCTACGAAGGGTGTGAGGCGGAATACATCGGCGTATTGGATCAATTGTTTGCTTCGGTGCATCCGAAAAACATCGTATGGATCAGTCTCGGAGCCTTCCGTTTTCCCCCGGAACTCAAGTCCATTATCCAAAAACGGCACCCGGATTCCAAGCTGATTTACGGGGAATTCATTCGGGGATTGGACCAAAAGATGCGCTATTTCAAGCCGTTACGTATTCAACTGTACCGGAAAATGGTCAAACGGATCCGTGAGACCGCACCGGAGACGACGGTCTATTGTTGCATGGAAGACGATGCCGTGTGGAAACAGGCGCTGGGAAAAACACCGCGCCGCATGGGGGGGATCAAGGGAATGCTGGATGCGGCCGCCGAAAAAATGTGCGGCCTGGAAAGGCGATAACGGGAAGGGAAGGGGGGATCTGAAAAAAACCAGGAAAAACGGGAAGGGAGATGCAAGAGGGTCTTCCCGGAAGCGGGAAAGGCTTCCGGGAAGAATTTTTACTCGGCGTCCTTTTTGGTCTGTTCGATGATTTTCTGGGCCAACTGGGCCGGAACTTCGTCGTAATGGGAGAATTTCATCGTGTATGTGCCGCGGCCGCCGGTCATGGAGTTGAGATCCGGGGCATAGGTCAAAAACTCCGCCATGGGGACATGGGCCCGGATCACCTGGTTTTTTCCTTTGGAGTCCATTCCCAGGACCCGTCCCCGGCGGCTGTTCAGATTTCCCATGATATCCCCCATGTATTCGTCCGGGGCCGTGATGGTGACCTCCATGATGGGTTCCAGGATGACCGGCTGGGCCTGTTCGGCGGCTTTCCGGAAGGCCAGTGAACCCGCGATTTTAAAGGCCATTTCCGAGGAATCCACGGCGTGGTAGGATCCGTCGTCCAGGGTCACCTTGAAATCGATGCACGGAAATCCGGCCAATACGCCCCTCTGGGCGGATTCCACGATCCCCTTTTCCACCGCAGGGATATACTGGCGGGGGATGACGCCGCCCACGATGGCGTCCACGAATTCAAACCCGCCCCCCCGGGGAAGCGGTTCCAGTTGAATCCAGCAGTCGCCGAACTGGCCGTGGCCGCCCGTTTGTTTTTTGTGCCGCCCCTGAACCCGGACCTTCTTCTTGATGGTCTCCCGATACGGGATCTTGGGGAGCTCCAGGACCACCTCCACGCCGAATTTCCGCTTGAGTTTTTCCACGGTGGTCTCGATGTGCACCTGCCCCGCCCCGGACAACAGAATCTCCTTGGTTTCGGCGTTTCGAGTCAACGCCAGTCCCACGTCTTCTTCGTTGAGCCGCGCCAGCGAGCTGAACACCTTGTCCTCGTCCCCCGTGGACTTGGGTTTCACCGCAAAGGAAATGAGCGGGGTGGGGGGATCCACCACGGGAAAACGGATTTTTCGGGTCTCGCTGCACAGAGTGTCTCCGGTACCCGTCTCCTTGAGTTTCGCCACGGCCACGATGGCGCCCGGGCCGGCTTCGGTGATGGGCTTTTGTTCCCGGCCCGCCAGTTGGAGTAGCTGGGAATACCGTTCCTTGATGCCCTTGTTCACGTTGAAAAAGGCGCCGTCTCCGCCGATGGTGCCGGAAACCACCCGAAAAATGGAAAGCCGGCCGTAATACGGATCGGTGACGGTTTTGAAAACCAGTCCGGAAAACGGGGCGTTCGGATCCGGCGGCTGTTCGACGGTCTCTTCGGTTTCCGGATCGATCCCTTGCCAGGGACCCCGTTCCGCCGCCGAAGGGAAATATTCCGATATCATGTCCATCAACAGGTCGATAGCCACGTTTTTCAGGACGCTGCCGCAAAAGACCGGGATAAGACTCCTGGAAAAAAGTCCTTGCTTCAGGGCGTCCCGGATTTCGTCGCCGGAAGGGGTTTCCCCCTCCAGGTACCGTTCCAGGAGGGCATCGTCGGCTTCCGCCACGGATTCGATGAGGTTCTCCCGGGCTGTTTCCGCCTGGTCCTTCAAGGCCTCGGGGATGGGGATTTCTTTCCGCTTTCCGCCGGAATCATATGCAAACGCCGTCATCCGAACCAGGTCCACCACGCCGTTGAATTCCGACTCCGACCCGATGGGCAGTTGCAACAGAACGGGTTTCGGAGAAAAGGCTTCCGTCACGCTTTCATAGACACGGTTGAAATCGGCGCGTTCCCGATCCAGCTTGTTGATGAAAATGGTGCAAGGAAGATGAAACTCGGCGGCAAGGTCCCAGGCCAGCTCGGTCTGCACCTTTATCCCGTCCACCGCGTCGATGACCAAAAGGGCCCCGTCGGCCGCTTGAATGCAATTGCGGGTATCGGCAAAGAAATTCTGGTCCCCCGGTGTATCGACGATATTGACGATCCGTTTGGCCCAGGTATACTGGTGAAATGCACTGCTGATACTGCTTTGGCGCTTCAGCTCCTCGGGCTCGAAGTCCATCGCCGTGTTCCCGTCTTCCACCCGCCCCAGTCGCGAAAGGACTCCGGCGGTAAAGAGCAGGGTTTCCGCCAAAGTCGTTTTCCCGGATCCGCCGTGACCCACCAGCGCAATGTTTTTCAAGTGCATTGTCATAGTCCATCCTTCCTCGTTCTCTGGAATTGAAAATATCGGCCTTTCTATCGATCCGAATGTGAAAAGTCAAGATCCATGGGCGGCACTTCAAGTCTTAAAAAAAACTCCCGGTTTCCCTTGGGACCCAAAAGGGGGGAAGGCACCGGGCGGCTGCAGGCCATCCCCTGGGCGGAAAAAAAAGCGATGAGATCCTTCAAAACCGCGTCGTGGTGCGTCGGGTCCCGGACCACGCCTCCTTTTCCCACCATCCCTTTCCCCACCTCGAACTGGGGTTTCACCAGGGCCACGATGACGGTTTCGGAATGCGTAAACCGGCGTACGGCGGGGATGACGATTTTCAAGGAAATGAAGGAGACGTCCACCCCGATGAAATCCATGGATTCGGGGACGGCGGTTCCCGGAAGATGGCGGATGTTGGTCCGTTCCAGGACCGTGACCCGGGGGTCGGTGCGAAGTTTCCAAGCCAACTGGCCGTAGCCCACATCCACGGCATAGATCCGGGCGGCCCCCCGCTGGAGCAGGCAATCGGAAAACCCTCCGGTGGAAGCCCCCACGTCCATGCAGACCCACCCGGAAACATCCAGGGCAAAGGCGTCCAGAGCGCCGGCCAGCTTCTCTCCCCCCCGGCTCACATAGGGGCTTGGGGGCCGCACCAGGGCCACCCGGGTCTCCGGCGCAAACAGTGCCCCCGGTTTATCCGCCGGCCGGCCGTCGGCCAGGATACTCCCGGAAAGAATCATCCGCCGGGCGCGCTCCCGGGTATCGGCCAGACCCTGATCCACCACAAGCCGGTCCAGTCGTTTCTTAACCTTCTTTATCATAATTGTGAGTTAATATATTAATATAAATATATATTTTACCAAAAAGATTACCGCAAGCCCCGCCTTTTAAGGCGGGGTCGAGGAAAGCGATCTTAAAATAGATACTTTCCTTACCGGGGAGTCCCGCTCTTCAGAGCGGTGAGCTCCACAAGATCGTAAAAAGGCCGATTTTGTTCGCGCCGCAACCCTTTTCGGGAGATCCAAAGGGTTGCGCTAAATCTCAAGAACTCGTTCCCGCCTTCGGCAGGAACTCAAACAGCTTGAGATTTTTAACGCTCAACCCTTTGTCTCTCTTTTTCCGAAAAGGCTTGAATGGCGCTCACAAAAGCCTTTTTACGAAGCCATCATATTTGAAAACCACTTTTTCGATTATGCCGGCATCGGGGTTTTTGTCGGGTGGGAGGGAAAAAAGGCGGGGTCAGCGGCCGGATGCGCCGGATAAAAGGTGTTTTACGGCGTCCACGACGGCCGGGGCATCGATGCGGTATTTGGCCCGTAAGACATCCTGGCTCCCGTGTTCCACGAACACGTCGGGGACACCGATGCGGACCACACGGCAGTGACCCAGGAGTCCCTGATCCGAAAGGAATTCCAAAACTGCGCTTCCGAACCCGCCGTGAAGGGCGTTTTCTTCCAGCGTGACAATGGATTGGATCCGCTCCGCGAGGGAACCGATGAGGTCCGTATCCAGGGGCTTCACGAAACGGCAGTTGACCAGGGCGGCTGAAATGCCCTCGCGCTTCAGGGCGGCGCAGGCCGTCAATCCTTCCTGAACCGATCGCCCCACGGCCAGGATCAGGACATCGTCGCCTTCTTCAAGGACTTCGGCTTTCCCGATGGGCAACACCGGGTACGTTTCATCGATGGGGACACCCGCGCCGGTTCCCCGGGGGTAGCGGACGGCGATGGGACCGTCGTGGGCGATGGCGGTGGCCAACATACGGCCGAGTTCATTTTCATCCTTGGGGGCCATGACGATCATGTTGGGAAGGGCTCGCAGATAGGAAAGATCGAAGAGTCCCTGGTGGGTCATCCCGTCTTCTCCGACGATGCCGCCCCGGTCCAGGGCAAAGACGACGGGCAGGGACTCGATGCAGACATCGTGGAGAATCTGGTCGTAGGCGCGCTGGAGGAATGTGGAATAAATGGCGACGACCGGCTTGAGGCCTTCGGTGGCCAGGCCGGCGGCAAACGTCACCCCGTGCTGTTCGGCGATGCCCACGTCGAAAAAACGTTCCGGAAACATTTCGGAAAAGGCCGTCAACCCGGTCCCTTCCGGCATGGCGGCGGTGACGGCGATGATTCTGGGGTCTTGCCGGGCCAGCGCCACCATGGCCTTCCCGAACACATGGGTATATGTGGGGACGGCACTCGGGTGATCGATGCAGTTCCCGGTTTTGATTTCAAAACACCCCACGCCGTGAAAGTAGGTGGGGTTCGATTCGGCCGGAGGGTATCCCATTCCCTTTTTTGTGGAAACATGGAGCAGGACCGGTTCATCCAGATGCTTGATGTTCCCCAGGATGTCGATGAGATGATTCAGGTTATGGCCGTCGATGGGTCCGAAATAATTGAAATTAAAGGCTTCAAAAAGCATGCCGGGGGTGATGAAGGATTTGAGGGATTCCTCCCAGCGCTTGGCGAACTGGTAGATGTCGTCGCCGAAGCGGGGGACCGATTTCAAAAACTCCCCGAGGTCCTTGCGGAGTTCCAGGAGGCGTTTTTTGGAAAACGTACGGGAAAGGAAGGAGGAAAGGGCCCCCACGTTTTTGGAGATGGACATTTCGTTGTCGTTCAGGATGACGATGAGATCTTTCTGAAGATCTCCGGCCTGGTTCAACCCCTCGTAGGCCAGCCCGGCGGTCATGGAACCGTCGCCGATGACCGCCACGATCTTGGATTTTTCCCCTTTCAGCTCCTTGGCGCAGGCGATCCCCAGCCCGGCCGAAACCGAGGTGCTGCTGTGGCCGGTGGAAAAGGCGTCATGGGGGCTTTCACTCATTTTGGTGAATCCGGAGAGTCCCCCGTGGCGCCGCAGGGTGTGAAAGCGGTCCCGCCGTCCGGTGATCAGTTTGTGGGCGTAGGCCTGGTGCCCCACGTCCCAGAGGATCCGGTCCCTGGGGCTTTCAAAGACGTAATGGACGGCGATGGCGATTTCAACGGCACCCAGGCTGGGGGCGAGATGGCCGCCGCTGTTGGAGACCACCTCTACGATGCGTTCCCGAATCTCCCGGGCAAGGGCCGGGAGCTCCGCCCGGGGCAACCCCTTGAGATCCGCCGGTGAGTCGATGCGTTCCAATAAACCCAACGTGTTCTTTACGCCTCCTTTCAGATGATCCTTCACCGCTTCCGTTCAAGGATATAAGCGGCCATGGCCCGCAGGGGATCCGCCTTGTTATCAAACCCCGACAAGACCTGCAAGGCGGAATCGATGCAACGTGCCGCATAGGTCCTGGAGGAATCGACGCCCAAGAGGGAAGGGTAGGTGCTCTTTTTTTTGAGAAGGTCCGTCCCCGCGGCTTTTCCCATGATCTTGGGATCCCCTTCCACGTTCAGGATATCATCGATCACCTGGAAGGCCAACCCGATATTCGTCGCGAATGCCTTGAGACGCGCCACTTGCCCGGCGGATCCCCGGCCCAGGACGGCGCCCAGCTCCACGGAGGCTTCGATGAGGGCCCCGGTCTTGAGGGCGTGGAGGTGTCGAAGGGCATCGAGGTCCAGGAACACCCCTTCGGCGGCCATATCCTCCATCTGTCCCTGGATCATGCCGCCCGGACCCGCGGCCCGGGCCAGGATCCGAACCGCTTCGGGTATCTTTTGAATATTTCGGATGCGGTACGGTCCTTCGGAGGAAAGGATTTCAAAGGCCAGCGTCAAGAGGGCATCCCCGGCAAGGATGGCGGTGGCTTCGCCGAAGACCACATGGCAGGTGGGTTTTCCCCGCCGCAGGGCGTCATCATCCATGGCAGGGAGGTCATCATGCACCAGGGAATAGGTGTGCACCATCTCCACGGCGCAGGCGGCGGCCATGGCATGGTCCTGGGTGCCGCCCACGGATTCCGCCGCGGCGATGCATAAAACCGGGCGCATCCGCTTTCCGCCGGCCATGAGGGAATACATCATCGCCTCCTTCAGCCGGGTCTTTTCCGGCATGAAGGTTTCCATGATCTTCAACAGCGCCGTCTCGATCACCGTCCGCTTTTGGACGAGATATGCGGAAAGATCACTCCGGTTCATCGTGGGGGTCGGATGCGTTTTCAACGAAAGGGGTTTCCACAACCGTGCCCTGGTGGTCCCGGATCAGACGGGTCACCTTTTTTTCGGTTTCATCGAGTTTCGACGCACAGAACTTGGAAAGCTTCATCCCTTCTTCAAAACGCTGGAGCGCCTTTTCCAGGGGAAGATCCCCGGTTTCGAGCTCTTTGACGATCTCTTCCAATTGCTTCATGGCACTTTCAAAGGTTTGTTTCGCCATCTGGTTTCCTTTCCACGCGGCAAAAAAGGGTTCCTTTGGCCAGGGTGAGGTCGATGCCGTCCCCGGTGCCGACCTGATTCGAATCCCGGAGGATATGCCCTTCAGGAAACGTCCGGGCGATGCTGTACCCCCGGTTCAGCACGTTCATGGGGCCCAGCGCCGTCAACCGGGCGGAGAGGCCCTGGCAGGACCCTTGTTTATATGAAAAATATAATTCAAATATATTCAATAATTTATTTTCTAATTTATCAATTGTTTCTTTATATTTTAAGATCCCTGCCAACGGACTCTTGGCACAAAGGTGTTGGGTGCGCCAGCCTAATTTTTCACGTTCCATGCGGATTCTGTTCCGGGCCGTGTGAACCAGACGGAATGTGGTGTCATCCAGCTGGAGGCGCTGGTCTAGGATTTTCCTCCTGGGATCTTTCAGGCGCAAAACGGTTTCGTTCAGACGCTGATGCTTTTCTTTGACGCGGGTTCGGATGATCCGGATGAGGGCCAGATCCCATTCCCTGAGTTTTAAGAGCAAATCCGCCTTTTTCGGGACGACGATCTCAGCGGCGGCCGAAGGAGTGGGCGCCCGGAGATCCGCGACAAAATCGGCGATGGTAAAATCGGTTTCATGGCCGACACCCGAAACAATGGGAATGTTCGAATTGAAAATCGCCCTGGCCACGATCTCGGAATTAAAGGCCTGCAAATCCTCCAGGGACCCGCCGCCCCGGGCCAGTATGGCCACATCCGCAAGGGGCTGACCGCCCGGACCGCCCGTGTTCAGGGTATCGATGGCGGAAACGATTTGTGTCGCGGCGTCTTCCCCCTGGACCGAAACCGGCAACAGCATCACCCGGATATTTTCGAACCGGCGCCGGGCCACATTCAGGATGTCATGGATCACGGCACCGGTGGGAGAGGTGATGACAGCGATTCTTTCCGGAAAAAAGGGAACCGGTTTTTTGAAACGCACGTCGAACAGGCCTTCCTCGTAAAGCCGGCGCTTGAGCTGTTCGAAGGCCACCTGGAGTGCGCCAACGCCTTTGGGTTCAAGGAGTTCGAAAATGACCTGATAGATCCCGCGGGGCGCATAAACGCTGACCCTTCCGAGGCCCACCACCTGCATGCCGTCTTCGGGATGGAAGGCCAGGTGTCGATTCTGGCCTTTGAACATGACCGCCTGGATTCGGGCGTTTTCGTCTTTTAATGTAAAATAGAAATGGCCGGACGCCGGAATTTTAAAATCGGATATTTCTCCGGATATCCATATGAAATCGAATTGATTCTCAAGTATTGATTTAATCTTTGAGGTCAACTCGGAAACGGTAAAGATGCGGCGCTCCGGGGGCGGCGGCGGTGTCGGGGACATGGGGTCGGTAAAGATGTCCATGGGGCGCGTGAGGACTTAACGTCTGATAAGATATATTATGTTAACTTTTTGGTGCGTCATCGGTTTCATCGGGGATCAAGGTTTCTGTGCCCTTCCCTGTGCCTTGAAGGCGCCGCCGGAGTGCGGGAACGAGATAGATGTGATCCGTGGGGAGTGTGGACAGGTGGGCCGAAAGCATTTCGATTTTATCCGCCAGGGGGCTTTTCTTGTCGATGAAAAACACGGGTTTTCCTTTGACGATGCAAAACCCCCCTTTGGCCCGAACCCCCATGCGGCGAAAATTCTGCTCGGACACCGAGATCCCCAGGCGTTGGGCCAGATCCTTGAGCCCCTCGTAAATCGCTTCGGATTTCATTGGATTTGTCTTGAAATCTGCGCAGAAAAGGTTATCATTGACAAGATCGTAAAAGCGTTAAAAATCTCAAACTGTCCTCAAAAACGAAAAACAATCAGGAGGTGTCATGGATTCCATTTCGCTAAAAAGAACACAAACCCAGGTATGGGTCAATGAGTTTGTGCGCAGCGTCTACAACTGGATGGCGGTGGGGCTCGCCCTGACCGGCGCCATTGCCTACGGGGTGGCCGGAAGCCCCTCCATGATCCGGCTGATCTTCGGCAACCAGATCCTCTTTTTCGGGCTTATCATCGCGGAACTGGGCCTGGTATTTTATCTCAGCGCGCGGATCCAACGCCTTCAAGCCGGGACGGCCACGGCCTTGTTCGTCCTCTACGCCGGGCTCAACGGCGTCACCCTTTCATTTATTTTCCTCGTATTTACAAAGACATCCATCGCATCGACCTTTTTCATCTGCGCCGGAACCTTTATTGCGGCAAGCATATACGGGATGAGCACCAAGCGGGATTTGACCTCCATGGGGAGTTTCATGGCCATGGGGCTCATCGGGATCATCATCGCATCGGTGGTGAATCTTTTCCTCCGCAGCACGGGGATGCAGATGATCATCAGCTACATCGGCGTCATCGTGTTCGTGGGGTTGACGGCCTATGATACCCAGAAACTCAAGGGCATGGCCATGACGCAACCGGCCGGGCTCGACGCCGGAGTGGTCCGAAAAGGCGCCATCCTGGGGGCCCTTTCCCTGTACCTGGACTTTATCAATTTGTTCCTGATGCTCCTGCGGATCCTGGGGAACCGGGAATAGGTTCCGGTATTCCGATCCTTTTTTGGATCACCGCAGCGATCCGCTCACAATGGGCCCGGGTTTCTTGTTCCGTGGGCCCTTCTACCATCACGCGGCACAGGGGCTGGGTCCCGGAATACCGAACCAGGACCCGCCCCATTTCCCCGAGTTCGGCTTCCGCGGCACGGACGGCATCCATGATTTCCGGGATGGCGTCCACCGGGGGCTTTTCCTGCACCGGGATATTCAAAAGGGCCTGGGGAAAAACGGTCATGATATCCGCCAGGGCCGACAAGGGTTTTGATTCCGCCTGCATCGCCTCGATCAGCTTGAGGGCGGTCAGAATGCCGTCCCCCGTGGTGTGATGGGAGAGAAAAATCATGTGCCCCGAATCCTCACCCCCGATCACGGCACCGCTTTTTATCATTTTTTCAAGCACATAACGGTCACCCACCGGCGCCATGAGGTGGTGGATCCCCATTTCCTTGAACGCGCGGCATAACCCCAGATTGCTCATCACCGTGGTTACCACCGTGTTGTTTTTCAACTGACGGTGTTTCTTCATCACCATTGCACAAACGGCGATGATCTGGTCCCCGGTGATCACCCTGCCCTTTTCATCCACGGCGATGAGCCGATCTCCGTCGCCGTCAAAAGCCAAGCCGATATCCGCTTCCCATTGGATCACCTGCCGGGAAACGGTTTCCGGGTGCTGGGATCCGCAGCCGGCATTGATATTTTTCCCGTCAGGCGCGACTGCGATGCATTCGAGTGCAGCGCCGAGGGTGTCAAAGAGGCGGGGCGCCACCCGGAACGTGGCGCCGTTGGAGCAATCCATGACCACCTTCATCCCCTTGAGATCGAGCGTGGAAAACGTGCGGAGCGAAAAATCCGCGTACCGATCCTCCGCGTCTTTGAGCGGGGATACCCTTCCCACGCGGTGACCGGATAAAAAGAGGGCCTCCGACGGCCGATTGTTGAGAATCAGCGCCTCCATATCCCCCTCCTGGGCGTCGGAGAGCTTATACCCGTCCGGCCTGAAGATCTTGATGCCGTTGTCGTGGAAGGGATTGTGGGATGCGGAAATCATGATGCCGGCACCGGCGTTCAGGGAGGTGGTGAGAAAGGCGACGGCAGGAGTGGGAAGAATCCCCGTGGTCCACGCATCAATACCCTGGGACAGGATGCCCGACACCAGGGCGGCCTCGAACATGTCTCCGGAAAGACGGGGGTCCTTTCCCAGAACAATGAAATTCCGGTTGTTTTGCGCCCAAAGCCGCGCAACCGCCTTGCCCACGGCAACCGCCGTTTCTACGGTCATGGGGGGACGGTTGGCTTCTCCCCGGATGCCGTCGGTTCCGAAAATCCGTTCCATCTTGTTTATATCCCCTTGCCGCCCGCCTCAATGCCCAGGGCGGTGCTCAATCGTTTAAAGGCCGTGTCGACGATATCCCGGAGCCATGCCGTCCCGGCGGCGCGTCCCTTGTCATCGAGGCCTTTGATGCCGGATACATAATCGTTATCGTTGCGGCTTATGGATGCCTGGAATGCGTTTAAAAAGGCATCCCTGTCCGCGGCCGTGGATTCAACGGCGTGCAATATACCAACGGTTTCTTCAAGTGTATCCACATGGAAACGGGTTTCTTTGCTTGCGGTTTTCAGGAGATAGTCTTTGAGTCGAAAAACCCGTTCTTCCAACGCCAGAGAAATGTTTTCCAACAATCCCTCGTGCAATGCTTTTGAAAATAAATCCGTCAATAAGAGGCTTCGGACCCGTCGATACCAATGCGATAAAGCGATTATATTTGCTATAAAAATAATATTGTTCCGAACGATGCGCGTAGATTTTAATAACAGTTCCTTTGTAAATTCAACATTGACAGATCTTGAGTAACCATAATGGAGAAGCCTGTTCGGTCGGAGTTCATCCTTTCGACAGATAGTCCCGGCGGCCGTCACGGTGCCGAAGGCCAGGCGGCAGGGCCCCACCAATCCCCCCTGCCCTCCGAGAAAGATGGGGGGCTGATTGAGCATGACCCCCCCGGGAACATCCCCCAACAGCGACGGGGTGGCCTTGTCCTGGTACGGCGTGTAATTGAAATGGATATAACTGCTTCCCACTTCACTGTGGTCCTTCCGGCTGGTCCCTCCCGCCATCAGACAATCGCAAAAATTGACGAGACTCCCGAGGGTTACAAATGGAAAAAGAATGGTTTGCTTTAAGCCCACGGCATGGGCGCCGGAGGCGTCTTCCTCCAGGATGGTGCCTTCCCGGATATGGGCGCCGGAGCCCATGGAGGCGTTTTTGAGAAAAACCGCTTTTTTGAAAAAGCCGCCTTTCAAGCGTACATAAGGACCCACCCGGCAATCCACCACGGTGGCCGGGGCTTCCTCGCCGAGAACGGAATGATCCGCCACGCACGTGCTTTTTCCGTAGATCCGGCATCCGCCGTGGATGACCACGCCTTGTCTTGAAATGCGTTCGATTTCCACTTCAGGGCCGATGGATACACTTTCCGGGTGCGTGAACCGCACCCCTTTTTCCTGAAGACCACGAATTGTCGAGTCCATTCAGCGTCCTTATTTTTGCGATTCCATGAAGAACGTCTTTTGTTCATACAACCGCGTGTACGCCTCGGCAATGGCGGATATGGCGTAATGGCGCCGGATCCGGTCCCGGGCCCTTTCCCCCAGGCGCCGCCGCGCTTCCAGCGGCATGCGGATCATCTCCATCACGGCTCGGGCCAAGGCTTCTGGGTCCCGGGGCCGTAGGATTTTCCCGGTATCCCCCACCACGCGCGCCGAATCTCCCACGGCCGTCACGATGCACGGCACGCCTGCGGCCATGGCCTCTCCGATGACGTTGGAAAGGCCTTCGCTGTGGGAGCACGAGATTACCGTATCCATGGCCGCCATGAGGCGCGCCACGTGTTCCTGATATCCCAAAAGATGGACATACGGATCCAGGTCCAGCGCCGATATCAGCCGGGAGAGCATCGGATTATCGCTGTCCACCCCCGCACCGGCAAAATAAAAGTGTGCATTGAAACCTTTCTCCCGGACATGGCGGGCCGCCCTGAAGGCCGTGGCATGGTCTTTGACCGGATGATACCGGGCGAACATGCCCACGCAAAAGGCGTTCTCATCAATGCCGCATGCCCGCCGGACCTGCCCCCGGGCCGTCGCGTTAAGAGGCGCATATGCTGAAAGGTCAAATCCGTTGGGGATCACGTGTAGGTTGTGATCCTTGTATCCCATCCGGAGGTGATCCGCCCTCCCCTTTTCCGAATTGACGATGACGGCCTCCGGAAACGCGGAAAAACAGCGGGTGACACGGATCACGCCTCTGGTGAGGGCCTTGAATTCCGAAGGCTCTCTCCCGGATGCCTGAATATTCCAGAACAGCCGGGTCCGGCCCAGGAAAAGGGGCGCGGAAAGGCCCAGGAGGTTGGCGTGATACATCCAGGATTGAACAATTTCCGGGCGGATACGCCGCAACAGGTGAATCCATTTCAAGATACCGGCAAAAGTAAATCTTCCAAGTGGAAACCCCAGGTCGTCCACGGGAACCCCGGATGCGGCGATCCGGGAGCCGATTTCTCCGGGGGTCGCCATGCAGACCACCCGGTTGGAGAAGCGTTCCGGATCGAGGGCGCCGAGCAGGCGCCAGAGCATGACTTCGGCACCCCCCACATCCAGGGTGGTGATGAGATGCAGGATGCGGAGGGGCGCATTCCGGGAAACGGGATTCGCACGGTGGGTGTTAATCATTTGACCGTCCGTTTCGAATCCTTCGCCACGGCTTCATCGCCCGGTTCTTCACGTTTCGCCAAAAGAGCGTATCCGGATGCACCCGGTAGGCCGCTTTTTTACAGTACGCCTTCAGCCGGGATCCTTTCGGGACCGGTTTTGACATCAAATAACTTTTAAGGAACCGTCT
>ENA-OSEO01000531-OSEO01000531.1-sediment-metagenome-genome-assembly--contig:-NODE-531-length-94840-cov-15.357566_pt1 | contig 94840 bp, 78 predicted proteins | sample MGYA00237883_ERZ534232 | MGnify/ENA metagenome assembly ERZ534232
CTACGAAATACCCCGCCAATAGCCCATCCAAGGCAGAATCCGGCCGCGTGACCGGCCGCCGCTCCGCGGCGCCTCACCTATCCGGTCCGCTTCACCCTCCAAGGAAATCCCATCCGACAAATCCTCAGGGCCGCCTCCCGGGTACGGGCGAATGAATCGAACAAACGGCCCAATCCCCCCGATTCCGAACGGGGCAGCAGGCTGCAGTCGACGCGCTGCGGGGTTCCACCGGCATCGTCGAAGGCCTGTCGCCGGGCGGGCGAAACGCCCATTACCAGGCGCTGTCGAAGCCGGCAGGTGCACCGATTTCATTTGCCACAGCGACTACATTTTTGTATAATTTAGATTTTTATCTGTCCAGCATATCCTGACTGCGCTGCGAGGCATTCCTTTCATGGACGAAGCGACCCATCTGGATAAGATCACCTGTCTTTATGAAATCACAAAGGCGATTCACGCCTCGCTCGATCTGCGCAAGAGCCTCTATAAGGTCCTGGATCTGCTTTCCGAGTATCTAGGAATGAACAGGGGTTCGATCACTCTTCTAAACCCTGAGACCTCCGAGATCCATATCGAAGTCGCTCATGGCATCTCGTCGGCGGAGATGAACCGCGGGCGGTATCGCCTGGGTGAAGGCATCACCGGGCGCGTGATCGAATCGGGGCGCCCCATGGTCATCCCGCAGGTGGACGAAGAGCCCCTCTTCCTGGATCGGACAGGCGCAAGGCGAGCGATCGACAAGTCCAAGATCGCGTTTCTCTGCGTGCCCGTCATCGACGGGTCCAAGGTCCTGGGGGCCCTGAGCGTCGACCGGATGCCGGACGGAGGGAGCTCGCTCGACGAAGACGTCCGGCTCCTGACGATCATCAGCAGCCTGATCGCCCAGAAGGTGAGCCTGCTCGAAAAGATCACCCGGGAAACCGATCAGCTGCGTGAAGAGAACATCCTCCTCAGGAAGGAACTGAACCGCAAATACAGCTTCACCAATATCATCGGCAACAGCCGGAAGATGCAGGAGGTCTTCTACCTCATCACCCAGGTCGCCAAAAGCAACGCGAACGTCCTGCTCCTGGGGGAGAGCGGCACAGGGAAGGAACTGGTTGCCAACGCCATCCATTACAACAGTCTTCGAGCCGAGCAGCCGTTGATCAAAGTCAACTGCGCCGCCCTGCCCGCCAACCTTGTCGAGGCGGAGCTGTTCGGATACGAGAAAGGGGCGTTTACGGGGGCGAACGAACAGAAGGCGGGCAAGTTCGAACGGGCCCACGGCGGGACCATCTTCCTGGACGAAATCGGCTCTCTGGCCCTCGAAAGCCAGGGAAAACTCCTGCGCGTCCTGCAGGAGAGAGAACTCGAAAGGCTGGGGGGCAACAAGGTCATCAAGGTCAACATCCGGCTGATCGCCGCCACCAACCAGAATCTCGCCACCGCCGTCGAGGCCGGAACCTTCCGCGAGGATCTCTTCTACCGCCTCAACGTCTACCCTATCTACCTCCCGGCCCTTCGCGAACGGGAGGCGGACATCCTGCTCCTGGCCGATTATTTTCTGGAAAAATACGCCCGGGAATACAGCAAAGACATCAAGCGGATCTCGACCCCCGCCATCGAGGCCCTGACGCAGTATCACTGGCCTGGGAATGTCCGGGAGCTCGAAAATTGCATCGAGCGGGCCGTCCTTCTCTGCGACGACCAGGTCCTGCACAGCTACCACCTCCCGCCCACCCTGCAGACCGCCAGGGACACCGGGACGCTGCAATCCGATTCGCTGCAGGACGCCATCGAGCGGTTCGAGCGGGACCTTCTGATCGATGCCCTGAAAAGTTCGCGCGGCAACATGCGGCAGGCCGCCAAGGCCCTTCAGACGACTGAAAGGATCTTCGGTTACAAGATCAAGAAGTACGGGATCGATCCGAAGAAATACCGATGAGGGCGAACCGGATCACGCCCTCGAGCAGGGAAGCTTTCCCGTGAGTTGGAAGGAGCCGGAAAGGCAAGCATCAGGCAAGAGGCGGTGCAAAGGCCGACGTCAGTCCTTGTTGCGGCTTTTCACCAGTTCGATAAATATTTTCAGACTTTCGGCCGTACCGAAGCTCTCTTCGAAGAGACGCTCGCTCCAAAAGGTCAAGCCCAATCTGAAGATCCGGTGGATGGCCTCATCGGCGCCTTCGGCACCCTGCAATTTGACCAGTTGGTAGAGCAGCTCCTGGGGCACCTTGATCGGGTAGACGGCGCTGTCCGAATCCAAGGCGGCGTCCGAATCCTCGGCGGATTTGAGATAATCCTGAATGCCTTTGAGGATCTTGAGGTTCAGGAATTTGCGCTGGTATTCCTTTTCGTCCATGAAATCGAAGACCATCCTTTCACTTCGAGTATAGAAACCCGGTCCCGCAAAGTCAACAAAGGCGGCATGCAAGCGATGGAAACCCCTGCAGCAGAACTGACCCGGACGGTCGGGGACATCCCGATGTTCGAAGGATTGCCCGCGCGGCAGTTGGAGGAATTGGCGCAGATCGTGAGGATCGACGTCTTCGAAAAAGGCGGCGTCATCTTTTCCGAGGGGGATCCGGGCCTGGGGTTCTATGTGCTGGTCGAAGGGCGCGTCAAGATCTATAAGATCTCCTGGGACGGAAAGGAGCAGATCCTGCACATCTTCGGTCCCGGCGAACCGTTCGGGGAGGTGCCGGTTTTCGCCGGGCAGCGTTTCCCGGCCCATGCCGAAGCGATCGAAAAAAGCACCCTCCTCTTTTTCCCACGGGAGGCCTTCATCAACTGCATCCGCCGCAATCCCGATCTGGCCCTCGATATGCTGGCCGTTCTCGCCAGACGCCTCCGCGTGTTCACCGTACTGATCGAAGACCTCTCCCTCAAGGAAGTCCCCGGCCGGCTGGCGGCCTATCTGCTCTACCTCAGCCGGAGAAGCCAGGGGAGCCTCGACCTCGAACTCGATATCTCCAAATCCCAGTTGGCTGCCCTGCTCGGCACCATCCCCGAGACGCTTTCCCGCATCCTTGGACGAATGAGCAAACGGGGTTTGATCCTCTCAAACGGACCGCGCATCGAGATCCTTGACCTTGCCGCATTGCAACAACTGGCCGAATCCGGCACAGGGCTGTAGACGGCCGCTGTTCGCCCGGTCTCACAGGCCGATCATCGAGGAGGGGGGATTCGTCGCCCGGCCGAGCGCCTGCAGAGCAAGACCCTGCCGGCTTCGGCCGCGCCAGGCGGGCGCCAGACGTCCGGGCCGGTCAGTTTTTACGCATCAGATGAGTGACCGCCTCTTCCAACCCGTCGATGGTCAGCTCGAACATGGGGAATATCTCGCGTATGGCATGGATCGAGCGGGTATAGGGCCATTCGTCGGACATCTTCGGGTTGAGCCAGGCCGAAAAACGGAAGGTCTCGGCGATGAACCGCAGCCGTTCGATGCTCGGCCGGTTGGAGCGCTCTTCGACGTGGATCGAACCGTCCGTCGCCATGAGTTCGTAGGGCGCCATGCTGGCGTCCCCCACGATGATGAAACGGGTATCGGGATCCAGCCTGACCAGTTCATCCACCCGGAACGGTTTGCGGTAGCGGGAGGGATCCTCCCAGAGGTTGTCGTAAATGGTGTTGTGGAAGAAGAAGGTCTTCAACTCCTTGAACTGGGAGCGCGCATAGTTGAAGAGGGTCTGCACGACCGCTATGTACGGGTCCATCGACCAGCCCCCGTTGTCGATGGCGAGGATGACCTTGAGGCGGTCTTTCAGGCTCCGGTCGAAGACGATTTCGATCTCCCCCGCGTTGCGCATGGTCTGATAGATCGTCTTGTCCACGTTCACCTGGTCCTTTGGACCGGCCGGCATCAGATTGCGCAGCCGCTTCAGGGCCTCCCCGATCTGGGCCTGAGTCAACGGGCCTCCCTGGGAATAGTCCCGGTAGCGGCGGTCCATGGCGACCTTGATCGCTGATTTATTCCGGGAGACGCCTCCAACGCGCATACCGCCCGGATGGTATCCGGAGTGGCCGACCGGCGAGGTCCCGCCCGTCCCGATCCATTTGCTCCCGCCGTGGTGCTCCTCGGTCTGCTCCTTCAACCGGTCCAGAAAATATTGCAGCAGCTCCTCCGGACTGAGCTTGTTCAGCTTCGACTCATCGACCCCGAGTGCATCGGCGATGGCCTTCGGGTCCTTGAGCCACTCCTCGAGCATGAGCCGCGCCATTTCCTCCAGTTCGAACGCCTCCGGCGCCTTGAGCTCCGCCCCTTCGAAATGATGGGCGAAGACCTGGTCATAGAGGTCGAAATAACGCTCGCTCTTGACCAGAATGGCGCGCGCAGCGGTGTAAAGCTCCCCGAGGGAGGTGATCATCCCTTCTGAAAGGGCCTTCTGCAGCCGCAGAAAGGACGTGGGGGATACCGGGATCCCCACCTGTCGCAACAAATAGAAAAATTGGGTGAACATACGCTCCTGTCCGTCCAGGATTGATTCGGCTGCCGCCGGGCCTCGCTATCGCCTGAGGCCGATGGGCGAAGGCCATCCCCTCCGCCGGCGCATCAGGCACCCGCCGGTTCGAGGTGACAGGTTTGTCGTGTCGGCCCTCTCAGATCCGCATGCGGGAGACGGCGCTACGGGCCAGGGCAAAATCCGGACTTTTCTTGAAAAGGACACCCAGGTAAGGGAGTTCGCCCTTGACGAGGTCCTTGACATTGAACTCCGGATCGGACTTCAAGGCTCTTATCCAGTTGATCAATTCCCGGGTGGCGGGCTTCTTCTCCGTCCCCCGGATGCCTCGCAGCTGATAGAACGCCCGCACCGCATGGTCCAAAAGCTCCCGGCTGATATCCGGAAAGTGCACCGAGATGATCCTCTGCATCATATCCGGCTCCGGAAAGGCGATATGGTGGAAATTGCAGCGGCCCAGGAAAGGATCCGACAGGTCCTTCTTGGCGTTGGAGGTGATGATGATGACCGGACGATTCTTGGCCTTGACGGTCTTGTCGATCTCGATGATGTCGAATTCCATCTGGTCCAGCACATCGAGCATGTCATCCTGAAAGTCGGTGTCCGCCTTGTCGATCTCGTCGATCAGCAGGACCACCTTCTGGTCCGCTGCAAACGCCTGTCCGATCTTTCCCATCTTGATGTACTCTTCGATGCTGCTGACATCGCGCTGGGAATCGCCGAAGCGGCTGTCGTTCAACCGGGTGAGCGTGTCGTACTGGTAGAGGGCCTCAATCAGCTTCATGCTGGATTTGACATTCAAAACGATCAGCCGCATGTTCAGCGATTCGGCGATGGCATGCGCAAGCATCGTCTTTCCCGTACCGGGTTCGCCCTTGAGAAGCAGGGGCATCTCGAGCGCCATCGAAATGTTCACGATGTTGGCCAGTTCCTCGTCCAGGACATACTTCGATGCCCCGGTAAAAACGCAGCCATCCGATCCGGCGGCCGATGGGGATGGTACCTTGGACATTTTTAGACTCCTTTTTTTGCGCCTTGCTAGAAACGGAATATTTTCACAAAGTAACTGCCACATTCGTTTTCATGGATGTAAACCGGTGCAAATGTGAATCGAATTTTTTAATATAAAGACTCGACAAGCCCATGTCAACACGTGAACCCCGGCCCGTCTCGGACCTAACCGGGAATGACCGCCCGGGGCTGTCGGGTTTCTCTTTCCGCCCTTGGCCTGACTCTGCATCCCCGGGCCCGGCACCGCACATCCGCGAACCTGCCTTCGCTCCAGGCAGAAGACAGCCGCCTGGCGGCCTTTCGAACCGGATGCCCACTCAGAGAGCCTTGCCCCGGAATCGCCGGTTGGCCGGCCCCGGAGAACGGTGATTCCGTCACCCCCTGTTCCCCCGGATCCGGCGCTTCACCCCGGCCCGGGCCCCTGCATTCAACCGGCACCCGCCGGCGCCGGGACACCAGGGGCGCCACCCGGCCGAGCTTCCACTTCCAGCCTCAGGCGACTGTCGAGACCGGCAGATTCTTTATTGGTATGGACGTAGCGCAGCGAACGATGTATGATAATCGATATCGAACGTTCAGCCTCCCTGTTGCACGCACCGGACAAACAGGATCCAGCAGGATCCCAGCTCCAGTCGGCATGGTAAAGGGTCCACCAAACTCACAGCCTCACCTTTGGGCGAATTGCAGATCTTTCCGATCGATTCCACCCTGCACATCCACCGAAAAACCGGAGCGGCATCGTGTCCTGGACTTGTCTCAAACCGCCCTTGCCCGAGCCTCCAGGGGGCGGAAAGTTTTCCTAGGAGGCTCCGCTGCGAGAGTGCACAACCAGAAGATGTGCTACCCGTTGTCCGGGAAGGAGGCGCCCATGCAGAAACAAATCCTCAACTACGAAACGCTTCTGAAGGTGACCCACGGCATCGTTGTCTCCAAAGATCCCGAAGAGGTCGCCCTGTTGATCGTCGAAAGCGTCAAGAGCGCACTCAACGCCAAGGCCTGCGCACTGTTCCTCTTCAATCGCAAAACCAACGAACTGGAAGTCGCCGCTTCCATGGGACTGAGCGACGAGTACCTGAACAAAGGCCCCCTCAGCTCTCTCAAATCCATTGCAGCCTCCCTGCGCGATGGCCCGGTCGCCGTCTATGACGTCAGCGACGACCCGCGCATCCAGTATCCGGAGGCCGCCAAAAAGGAGGGGATCGCTTCCATCCTATCCGTTCCCATCATTGTGAGGGAAAACCCGATCGGCGCCCTCAGGGTCTACACCGCCGAGCCCTGGGAAGCCAGTCTGGAAGATGTCAATTTCGTCCAGGCGGTCGCCCAGATAGCCGGGATGGCACTCGAGATGTCGCGCCTGTACAAGGGCCTGAAAGACAGCATCGAGATCCTGAAGGCCCGCAGACCGGCAAGCAGCCTCAAGAGCAAGAAATGGACTCCTCACGAGGGCGTGCCGAAAAGCGTCGGGATGCTCGGCCAGAAACCCGCGGATGTGCACTAGGCAGATCCGCATCAACCCTCTGTGAACCCGCCCCGATCCCCCCTATGCCGGTCACCCGGCCTTTTCGGGACCGGGCGGGTCTGCAAACCAGAAGCAGGGCCTACGTATGCCGTTAGCCTTTGAATCGTTGAGCCACGGGACCATCGCCTTCGGCTTCTTCAACATCGACTCCGACATGCTGCTTCTGGACCGCCTCTTTTTTTTCGCGCCGACTTTCTGCCGCTCCCTGACCGGGATCGCCGTTGCGAAGGAAACGCGCCGCCACAGAAGCCCTTGGGATGTTTATCGAATCGACCGGCCCGAGGACATCGGCGATCTCATGGGGGCCATTCACGGCATCCGCTACACGGGGTTTCTCGGCGACGTCTATCGCCGGTTTCCTTTCCCACCACAGCCGGAGGCCTTCAAACAGAAGCCCGAGGGGCATGAAACCCGGCGGGAAATGCAAGCCCTGATCCAGAAATACGCCCAGAGGCGGCCCATCCCATTCGTGGTCGAAAAGGAGGGCATGGAGGCCGCCATCGGTGTTTACCGCTTCGATCGCCCCGCTTTTCAGGAGCTGGTCCGCTACGTCTGGCTCGGGGGGTACCCCCGCTGGAGAGACGGCATCCGCCCCCCTGAGGTCCTCGAGATGAAACGGGGTATTCAGCAAAACCCCACAGGGATCTTCGAAGGTCTCGACCTTTCCTGAGCTCCCACCCCGTTCGCGCCCTCTGTGCCACGGCAAAAAAAGGGCGATTTTTCGCTGAATGGGTATCGAGCAGGCGATCGGCTTTCCCGTTCCGCGAAACCGGCAGGCAGGCCCCGGAACAAAAAAGCCCGATGGAAGCCGCATGACGAGACTGATCGGTTTCCATCGGGGGATACGCTGCGTGGCGGGTCTCAGCGCCCATCGGCAGGGCCGCTCGCGCAGCGAGCCGCAGGCGCCCCGGGGCAATCGGCCCCGGAATCTCAGGAGCCCGACAAATGCCTCCAGGCCGCCTTGGCCTGGTCTTCACCCGAAACAGGGCCGCCGTCCCCGCCCGCGGCCGGCTGCTGAGGCCGCTGGCCCCGCAGCCTTGCGATGCGCTCTTCGATCGGCGGGTGGGTCGAAAACAGCTGCATCAGGCTCCGCCCTGAGAGCGGGTTTACGATGAACATGTGGGCTGTGGACGGGTTGGCCTGCATGGGAAGCCGCCTGGAGTAGGCTCCGAGTTTTTCGAGCGCTCCGGCCAAACCTTCGGGGTTGCCCGCGAACGACGCTCCACCCGCATCGGCCTGATACTCCCTCGAACGTGAGATGGCCATCTGGATCAGCATCGCCGCCACCGGTGCCAGGATCGACATGACGATCAGCCCGACGCCTCCGAGGCCCCCACCTTCCTCGTCATGGCTGGACCCTCCGCCGAAGATGGCCGACCACCGGGCCATGTTGGCCAGGATCATGATCGCACCGGCCAACGTAGCGGCGATGGAGCCGATCAAAATATCGCGGTGTTTTACGTGCGCCAGTTCGTGGGCGAGGACCCCTTTGATCTCCTCGCGATTCATCAGCCGCAGGAGCCCCTCCGTAACCGCCACGACGGCATGCTCAGGATCCCTTCCCGTAGCGAAGGCGTTCGGCGCCTGCTCCGGAATCACGTAAAGCCTGGGCATCGGGACCCCCGCCCGCTGCACCAGTTCCGAGACGATCCCGTAGAGCTCGGGATACCGGTCGGCCGTAGCCTCCTGCGCCCGGTACATCCGCAGAACGATCTTGTCGGAATACCAGTAGCTGAAAAAATTCATGCCCATGGCCAGGATGAAGGCCAGGATCATCCCCTGCTTCCCTCCGAAAAGATGGCCGATCCACATGATCAGAAGCGTCAACGCCCCGAGCAGAAGCGTCGTTTTGAACCAGTTTCCCATCGTCCTTCTTCCTCCCCGTCCTCAGACGACAAAAGGTTTGGAGCATGCAGCACAGGGCCGCCCGCGCCGGTTTCCTGCGGCCGCAGATCACCCTCGGGCTCAACCGTCCTGCACGTTTATGTATATCATAAGAATGGGTTCAACAGGGTCAATAGAGATCGGAGCGAAACACGCCCGGCCCGGATCCGGTGGAGCGCCGGTCCACAATCTGCAGCCGCCGGGCGTCCTTGGTTGCACGTTCGTCCGAAAACCTGCGATAGCGGAACGGGGCCCGGGAGAACCGGGCCGGAAGGCAGAAGCGGGTCACAGCCATTTCTTACGGCGGAACGCCAGGACCATGAGTCCGCCGGCCACGATCATCACCAGCCACACCGCGGCATAGCCCCAGCGCCATTCCAGTTCAGGCATATGCCTGAAATTCATCCCGTAGACGCCGGCGATAAAGGTCAGCGGGATAAAAATGGTCGCAATGATCGTCAGCACCTTCATCACCTCGTTCATGCGGTTGCTGAGGCTCGACAGATACACGTCGAGCGTGGCCGCCGCCATATCCCGGAAGGTCTCGAGGGTATCCACCACCTGGATCGTGTGGTCATAGACATCCCGCAAAAAAGGCTGCACCTCCGGCCCCATCAGCGGCGATTCCCCCCGCTGCAGGCCGCCAAGCACCTCGCGCAGAGGCCACACCGACTTCCTCATCCACAGCATCTCCCGTTTGATGGTCTGAATGCTCTCCAGGGTGTCGGACATCGGACCCGAAAGGACCAGATCCTGAAGCTCCTCGAGTTGCTCGCCGAAATTCTCGAGAATCACGAAATACTGATCCACCACCGCATCCATCAAGGCGTAAGCGAGATAATCCGCCCCCATTTTCCGGATGCGCCCCTTCCCGCTGCGGATCCGGTCACGGAGCATGCCGAATACGTCCCCCTCGCGCTCCTGGAAGGAGAGCACATAGCGAGGCCCGACGACGAGGCTGATCTGCTCGGACAGAATCTCTCCACTCTCTTCATCGAAGGTCAACATCCGAAGGACAACGAAGAGGCAGGCCTCATAGTCCTCCTGCTTGGGGCGCTGTCCGGTGTGCAAGACATCCTCCAACAGCAGGGGATGAAGCCCGAACAACCGCCCGAACGCCCCCACGACACCGGCCTCGTGAACCCCGCTCACATTGATCCATGACACCTTTTCATCAGAGAGCGCCGCGCCACACTCTTCAACCGATGAAACCTCTCTTTCGATAAGATCCGAATCGTTGTACTGCATCAGGGCGATCTGAACCTCTTCCGCCTTCCTTTCCCCGACATGCACCAGGGTGCCGGGCGGCAGACCCGCCTTGGACGACACTTTTCTATGATAGGTCCCCATGAAGCAAACCTCCTGCCCGGCTCGGATCCCCCAGGCCATCCCGGACGTGCTTTGCCCGCTTTTTGGGAGCAGCTTTTTCAGCCCAGGCCCTTCCTGATCGAGAACACGAAAGACGCCCCGCTTCCTTCGCCCTCAGCCAGCCAAACACGACCCTCGTGCCGCTGGATGATCTCCTTGACAATCGCCAACCCCATGCCGGACCCCTCGGTCCCCTTCGAGCTGGCGTGGCGCCGGAAGAGCTCGAACAGATGGGAGGCGTCTTCTCTGGAGATCCCTACCCCGTTATCCGAGACCGAGAAGACGTGGAAGTCGCCTTCGTCCCGGTACCCGAATCGAATCTCGGTCATCCCGGGCCCGCCGTATTTGAGGGCGTTTTCCGTCAGATTCCGCAGCACACGGCCAAGGGACAGCCGGTCTGCAGAAACCACCGGCAAATCCTCGGGCACGATCCATGCGATGCCGCGGCAGGAAAGGATTTCCCTCAGGGATTCTTGGATTTCGGCGAGCACCTCCTTCACCGGGACCTTTTCGATATCCAGCGAGGCCTCCTTGGCGCTGATGTAGGCGTTGATATCCGCAACCAGCCGCTGCAGCTGGGTCGAAGCCTTGAAGATATGCTCCAGGCACGTCTTCGCCTTTTCGTCGAGCCCGCCGTCGATCATTGACTCCAGGCGCCGCAGCAGACCATAAATGGCGATCGCGGGGCCCTTGAGGTCATGCGAAATGGAGTAGGCGAAAAACTTGATGGTTTCGTTCTTTTTTTCAATCTCTTCCGCCTTCGACCGGATATCTTCGAGCAGGCGGATGTTGGTGACGGCCACGGCGATCTGGCTGCCGATGAGATTGAGGATGTCCACCATCCCTTGATGCAGCTCGACCTCGTGCCGGGCCGCCAGATTCAGGACGCCCACCACCTTGTCCATCAATATCAAGGGCACACAGATGATGATCTTGATCCCCCTGGCGGCGAGCAGCTTGATCCTCTCCCGGTCATCGAGTTCGCTCAGCCGTTGCGCGATGAACGAACGGGTGCGGGCCGATTTTCCCGAAAAGCCCTCCTCCAGGCGAACGATCTCCAGATGCTCGGTCTCGATGCCCAGGCTGGCGGCCAGGTGCATGCACTCCGCCTTTTCGTCCATCAGATAGATCCTGGCCGCGTCCAGTTGAAAGTGGGAGGTGATCTTTGCAATGGACCGGCTCAGAAGCCCGGCCAGATCGATGGTCGATGCCGCTAGAAAACTCAGGTCGAGCAGCAGCGAGAGATCACGGTTTCTTTCCCGGAAGCCGGTCTCGTCAAAGGGCAAAGAGATATATTCCTTGTTGAAGGGCATCGTTCAATCTCACCTCACAGAATGATTCTCGACCGGCGCAGAATCCGTGGGCCGCTCACCCTCGCTGGTGCGGCCGCTCCCATCCATCGATGCACCGGTCCACTCTTCCTTTCGCCCGGCCCCCCCATCGACGGCGCCCGAATCGCCGCCGCCATCCGTCTTCATCTTCAAAAACAGGGGCGGAGCCTCGCCATCCTTCAGAGCGCCCATATAAAGCGTTTGATGCGGAAACGGAATCTCGATCCCACGGGCATCGAAGACACGTTTCAACCGGCGATTGAACTCTCTGCGGATGCTCCATTGTTTGAGAGGCCGCGTGGTGAATCGGGCGCGGATCACCACCGCCGAGTCCTCGAAACGGTCGAGCCCGAAGACCTCCAACGGCTCCAGGATGTCCGGGGCGTAGTCGGGGTCCTGACACATCTCCGCGCCGATCTCCTTCAGGATCTCCATGACCTCGTCGACATCCTCACGGTAGGCCACCCCGATATCCATCACCGCCCGAGAATACTCCTTGCTCAGATTGGTCAGTATATCGACGGAGCTGTTGGGAATGACATGGACATTGCCGTCCAGATCACGCAGCCGGATGGTCCGGATGCTGACGGCCTCGACGTTCCCCCCCTTGTCTCCCAGACTGATCCAGTCCCCCACCCGGATGCTGTCCTCGAAGAGGATGAAAAGCCCGTTGATCAGGTCTTTTACAAGGGTCTGGGAACCGAATCCGACGGCCAGCCCGAGAATGCCCGCCCCGGCAAGGATGGGGCCGACGCTCACCCCCACACGATCCAGCACGATCACCCCCGCCACGAACCAGACGCCAACCTTGATCCCTGCATGCAGCATGGGGATCAAGGTTCTGGTCTTCTGGGTCACCTGGAACCACTTTTGAGTGTCCTCACTGAGCAGATACCTGCGCAGGAACAGGCAGATCTCCAGCACGACCAGGGCGAGCGCAACCGTCAACACCATGCCGAATCCCCTCCAGATCAGCATGGAACCGATGTCCGACAAGACCAGGTCCCGAACCGGCACCCCCCATACCTGCCCTGCGACCCCCAGGGCCATGATCACCAGGAGACCGCTCAGGCCCTTCCGGAAGAGGTGGATATAGCGGTTCGCCTTGGCTTCGAGCCCCGGAAATCTGGCCTTGATGGCCTCCTCGACATGGAACAGGACCCCGAAGAATCCGTCGAGCACCCGAAACGCCAGCCAGAGACATACCCCAACCACCCCTGTCTTGAGCGTGGCCGCCAAAAGGTAGGCAAAGGCCCCATCGAGATGCAGGATCAAAAAAAGGAAAAACGCCCATACATATCCAATCAACAGGAGCCGCCCGTAACGGGTCGCCAGGCGGAGGCCCCTGTGCAGCACCGGTTCGGGCTCTGCCGTATCGGCCGTTCTTTTCCCGAGGCGCGTCTGGATTTCAGCCGCAGCCTGAAGGATGAAAGCGCTGAGCATGACCGGGAACCCCAGGAGGAGCGCGCCGCGGATAAAGGCATAGGCATCGGCTGGGATCCTCAGCAAACGCAGAAACTGGCTCAGAACGATGTAAAAAAAGGCGTACCGAACCAACCGCATCCCCCAAAGCCAGGCATAGTTGGCATCCTCGTCCGAAATCCTCAGGATGCGGGGCAAATCCGGATCCGGCCCGAGGAGGACCCTCAGCAGTTCCACCGTCCATCGGTAGCCGATCAGAACCGTGAAAAAGAAGAGGATAAACAGCTGAGCCCTGGGGAGAGAGGGCATCCATCGGAAAAGCAGGAAGAGACCAAGCAGGAGCATCACACAGGGCAGGCCCGATACGAATACCCTCGCAAGGGCGAGATGGAGATGCCCTGGATTCCGGATCATCCTCTCGTTGGTCCGGGCCAGGACGCCGTTCAGCGCCCAGCGGACGAGCAGGGCCAGAAGAATCGCCGCCAGAAGGTGACCCCCTAGAACGGCGAGGTCCTTCCGGCTTTCCAAATGACGCACGAGGGCGAGGGTCTCGTGCAACGCCTCGGGTGTGCGGACGATAAGGCCCCAGGCCGCCTCTGCAGCCCGTATGATGTGCGTGGAAATCGATTCGAACCTTGCCGCCGCCCGATCCAGAATAGCGAGCTCTTCCTCTCCCTCCGATTCCGGTGCCCGTCCTTTTGGGCTCACCCCCTTTTTCCGCTCCGCCTCGAGCTCGAGCAGGGTCTTCAGATCCTGGACGAACGTCTCGCGCCTGGCCGGGTCTTCCAGCAGTTCGACGATCCGCTCCATATCCTGGCGGGAGACCCGCGAAAGAAGATCCGGCTCGGCGGTATCGGCGGACGCGGCCGGGGCGGGCAAGGCTGCAAACCCCGCAACCACCCACAGGGCCGGCACCATCACAAGCAGGGGAAAAATTCTCCTGTAAAACATCACACCCGCCACCTTCCTATCGAACCGTCACATTGAATCCCAGACCCGGCTCCGGATTCGGGTAGAGGAATCCGCCCCGCAAGCGGACCGCCCCCGCCGTGGGGTCATCCATGAGCCCCAGATGGCCGTCGAGGTCGGCATAGATTACGTTGGGCCGCGCCAACGCGAAATGCAGCCCCGCGGCAATGCCCAGGGCCGCCTCGTCCAGGCAGCCGACCATCGCCTCGAGGCCGGCGGAGTGCGCCACGGCGTCGATCTGCAGAGCCTCCGAGATGCCCCCGACCTTCATCAACTTGATGTTCACCATGTCGGCCAGACCGCCGCGGGCGATGCGGAAGGCGTCCCGCAGGCTCGTCAGGCTCTCGTCCGCCATGACAGGGATTGCGGCGCTGCTGGTCACGCGTGCGAGCATCTGCGGCTCGCCTCTCGGGGTCGGCTGCTCGATGAGCGAGAGACGGGCCTCCCGGGTCCGCTCGACGAACCGGAGCGACTGCTCCACCGTGAACCCCTGGTTCGCATCGAAGCGCAGTTCGATCCCTTTGCCGACCGCCTCACGAACCCTCCATACCCGTTCGATATCGCCTTCGACGTCCAGCCCGCCCTTGATCTTGATGCTCCTGAACCCGCGCGCCGTCAAATCCCGGGCGGCGAGGAGCGTCTCGGCGGGCGGCATGATCCCGATGGTCACGCTGGTCTTCATCCGGCTCCGGTACCCGCCCAACAGGCGCCACAGGGGGAGCCGGCACCGCTTCCCGAGGACATCATACAGGGCCATGTCCACCGCGGCAAGAACGGAGGGCATGCCGGTGATCCGCCGCCTCAAACGCGTCATCACCAGCGCCGGCCTCAAGGGGTCCGCCCCCCGCAGAACCGGCGCAGCGAGATCGTCGATCGCCCGGAGGGCCGTCCCCACGGATTCGCCTGTCACGTGCAGGTCGGGCGCCGCGCAGCCCCAGCCCGTAATCCCCTGGTCGGTCTCGACCCTCAGCAGGATGTTCGTCGTCGACTCGACCCGCTCGTAGGCGATCGTATAGGGCTCCGACAGGTCCATGTGGACGGGCCAAGCCTCTATGGACGCGATTCTCATGGCCGTCAATAGCGCCTCTGGTAGAGTTCGTCCAGGGTCAGGCCCTTCAAATGCTCGACGAATTCCACCAGGTTCCGGATCATCTGCTCCCACATCCGACGCCCCTTTTCCGCCGTCGCCCTGGTCGGGTCCCCCAGGACACCGGAGGGGGAAAGCTTCGCGGTGTGAGCATACCAGCCCACCCCGCGCTTGGACGAAAAATCCAGGTAACGGCTCGAAAAACGGGGAACGAACTTCCTGGCCGCCTGCATCCGCACCCCTTCCGGACGCACCGCCAGGGAGGTGCTGGTCTCGATCTCTCCGGCGTGGACGTCGTTCGGGGTCTCGGCGATCGCCTCGATGTCCGCGTCGCTGCTCTCGCCCGTGTCGACGCACGTGAAGATGTGCGCATCGCGGTTGATCATCTGCGCCGCGAAATGGAGCGCCGGGATATTGCCCCCGTGGCCGTTGATGATCACGAGCTTGGTGACGCCGTTGCGGGCCGCACTCATGCCGACGTCGTACACGATCCGCGAAAGGCTGTCGGGGCTGACCCCGATGGTGCCGCTGAAATCGTCGTGGTGATAGGAGACGCCGTACGGGATGAGGGGGAGGACCACCGGCCTCGGATCGGAGCACCGGAGCGCCACCTGGTGGGTCAAGTACTCCGCGTCGAAGGCATCGGTATCCAGGGGGAGATGCGGCCCGTGCTGTTCGATGGCCCCGACGGGCAGCAGCGCCACGTCCACCTCTCTGAAGCGTTTCTTCGCCTCCGGCCAGGTCAGATCCCCCAGCAGGAAATGCTTCGATGGATCGCCGCTCCCCCCGCCGGACTCAGCGCCATCCACCGCAAAGCGATCAGGGGGCTCGAAGGGATAGGGCCTCGATAGGACCGGATCGCTCATCGGGTCGACGGGGATCCACAGCCGGCCGTTGCGTTTCACGGCTCCGTCCGCATGCGCCCCGTAGATCGTCAAAAGCGGCAGCCGCAGATCCCGCGGGATCTCCTCCGGGGGCGACCGCTCCGGGTCGAAACGGATCTTCATCACCTCCGGGCGGGGCCTGACGTGCATCCCGGAGGGGCCGGCGATGCCTTCGTGTCCCTTCCGGCGCAGCAGGTAGAGAAGATGCTGCACGCCGGCGCTCTCCTGGTGGGCGCCCTTTTCGGCCAGAGCTTTGAGACAGAAAGCCACCTGCTCGTCCGTGTAGCCGCAGCGGTGCGGATCGCCTCCGACCGCCTCGATCATACCCACGATCCGCCGGCACTTCTCGCAGCGGCCGCACGGGCGGACCCGGTCGCCGTCCTTGTGCGCCGCATGGCAGGAGACCTGACGGGCCTGCAGCTCCGGGTAGCGCTCGAGCAGGGTCTTCTGGATCAGGATCTCCGAGAGCGGACGCAGGATGGAGAACTGGCAAAGGCCCCAGCCCTTGCGGTGATAGTAGCGGGTCAGCGCGTTGTCGAACCAGCGGCTCTGGTCGTACAGGCCGTCGTAGTGGGTGATGCCGCGGTGGCTGTAGCGCCTCGTCGTGTCGTACTCATCCCCGACGACGATCCGGCCGATGCCGCGTTTTCGCGCCAGGGGAAGAACACCGAACAGAAAGACCGCCACGGTCCAGAGGCGGATCGGATACTCATCGGAGCGGATATCCGCAAAATCGGCCCGCACGAAGGGCAGATGGCGCAGCATCCAGTTGAAGATCCGATCGGCGTTGGTCCACACCCTGGCCGTCGCCGGGACCCCGGCGGAGAAATACCGGTAGGCGTTGAGCGCCGTAAACCAATGCCTCCCCGACTCGTTCACGAAGACGGGGTGGACTTCGCAGCCGATCTCCTTCAGTAGACCATAGCTGAGCAGGCTGTCCTTCCCGCCGCTCGAGAGCACCAGGTGTCTGCCGGGGCTTACCTTCCAGGGCGGGCGGGCCTGTGGACCACTCTCCCGGGCATGGCCCGTCGGCGGCAGCTCGAAACGCAGAACCGCCTGCCCGTAATCCTCTCGTCTTTCGACCCCCATCCGGGCGGCCGCGCCGGTCAGGAACGGGTTCGGCTCGAGCAGCTTCTTGACATAGATCTCCCGCGCCGTGTTGGCGCACATACGCTGGAGAAACCGCCGGTCGTGATCGTCGAACCAGCCGTTGAAGACGATTTCTCCGCAGAACAGCCCGTAGTTCAGGGCCACCTGAGCGCACATGACGCTTCCCAGGTTCAGGGAGGCGGCCTCGTCCTTCTCGAAGACGTCCTCTTCAAAACGGTAGATCAGCTCGTTCGTCTCTTCCCCACCCTCGCGCACCACCCTGTAAGGGGCGCTGACCCGGCGAGGCTCGATGCGCACAGGCCCGATCTCCAGCCGTTCGATCACCTTCAGATCATCGAGGGTGCCCTCCCGCCCGGAATCGCTTTTGTCGCCGATCCGGGCGCCCTGCTCCATGCCGGGAAGCTTTCGGTTGTTGCGGGTCACGGGGTGTCGTCCTCACGTCGCTCAGGGAAAAACAGCCATTCAAGCGCGGGAGGTACCCCTCGCCGCACCGATCTCACACCTTGCGCAAATAAGGCCTCAAGGCCGCCAATAGAGGTTCGGGCCGGTGGTAAAGCACCTCCATCGCCGGCAGACCGGTCTCTCGGTTGACCGTCTCGATAGCCGCCTGTATTCCCGCCTCGTCCAGCCCTTCGCGGTTCAGGGTCACGGCCGCCACGGGCCGCGAACTCAAAAGTTCCACCGCCTGGATCTGCGTCTTCAGGGGATGGATCGGGTACCCTGGAAACCCGTCGTACTCCTTCCGGGCCGGGGCATGCTGCAGCACCACCACGTCCGGCCGGCCCGCAGCCAGGATTTCGAGCCCTCCCGGATAGGCCGGGTTCATGAGCGAACCCTGGCCCTCGATCACGATGACGTCCGGCCGAACCTCGTCCCAGGCCGACAACACCGCGTGTTCGATCTCGCCGGCCACGAAATCGTTGATGACGGCGTCCATGATCAACCCATAGCGCACCCCCTGCATCCAGGCGGTCTGGCCGGTGCCGATCAGCTCGCACCGGTAGCCGGCCGCCCTCAAGGCGTCGATCAGGATCCATGCGGTCGTCCGTTTCCCGACCGCCGAATCGGTCCCCAGAAGGGCGACCTTGAGGGATGCGACCTCCTCGATGCGGCCGCTGAAGAAATGGAGGCTCCTGCGCGGGGGCGTCTTTCGGACATCCCGGATCCGGACGCCCGCCCGCTCAGCGGCGGCCACGAGCTCCGGGTCTTCGCTCAGGAGGTCGTGCAGCCCCGAATCCACGTTGAGCCCGAGTTCGAGGGCGGTCAACATGTCCCGGCGCGCCTCCGCGCTCAAACGCCCCCCGTCGGGCGCGAGCCCCATGACGCAATGCGTCGCCGGCCTCCCATCGGCCGTTGCGGCGGCCACGGCCGCGGGGAGGCCGGCAAAGACCTTCACCCCGTTCTGACGGCCGTCCAGGATCAGCCCCGCATCTCCCCCGTCGAAGCGCGCGTCCACCACCGAAAGGATCTGGTAGCGTTCGGTCCTGCGCACGAGCCCGTGGGCCGTCTTGCCGTTCGGGGTATTGAAGGCCCCCTGGCAGTAGACGACGGCACGGCCTTCCGGAAAGGTCTCCATCATTTTCTCCCCGTCAGAATGACCACGTAGCGGTCCCCCGGCAGTTTCGTTTTCTGGTGCCGATCCAGAAGGACGATCAACCCGACCGTGGAGGCCGGCAGGACATTCAACCCCTCCCGCCGCCGCAGGAGGCCGGAGCAGGCGGTCATCCCGCGGTCGCTTGCGTAGCCGGCCCATCCGCCCGTCTTCCGGACGGCCAGAAGCGCCTCGTCCCCGTCGATCGCGTGCCAGTTGATGAGCGGCTCGTTCACCGCCGTCTCGCGGATCCGCCCGGGCGAGAGGTCTTCGCATCTCGGCGTGTTTTTCATGTAGGCCTTGACGATCGGGTTCTTGCCGAACGATGAGCCCGCCACCATCCGGGGCATCCGCGAGGTCTTCCCCCGGCGGTAAAGGCTCAGAAACCCGCGGTAGAGCCCGGCCAGGGTCGTGCCGTTCGACACAGGCACCGCCACGGCGGCCGGCGCGTCGCGCAGCTCGTCGTAGATCTCGTAGGCGATCTCCCCGTAGGCCCGCATCTGGAGCCCCGAGTTGGCCCCGCCCGGGTTGGCGTCATAGATGTCGTCCCCCTCCGCGAAGCGGCGCGAGGCCATGACCGCCGCCTCGTAGTCCCCGGGGACCCGGACGATTTCAGCGCCATGGTCGACCATTTCCTTTACCCTGCCGGTGTGATAGCCTTCGGGGATGTAGACGATGCAGCGTACGCCGACCACCGAGGCCGCCAGCGCTATAGCGACGCCGTAGTTGCCACAGGTCGCCGTTGTAATGGTCTCGAACCGTCTACGAAGCGCATCCATCGCCTGGGCGAAGGCGATCCGGTCCTTCTGGGTGCCGGTGGGATTGCCCCCCTCGAACTTGAGGTAGATCTGACGCAGCCCGTACTCCCGTTCGATGTTGCGCGCCCTCGAAAGGTTGGTGTCCCCGATCTCGCTGTCCATGATGTCTTCGAAGGCCTCGAGGCGCTCCGGGAGCGGGCGGCCGTGATCGGAGGCGATCCTGGTCTGGACGTCGAGTTCCGGGGGGATGATCGGAGATTGGGGCGTCGCCCCGTCAAGGAGGAAAAACTCCGGTTTCACATCTTCATTCATGGAATGCAGCCTCGCCCATGCCAGGCACGAAAGAGAGGGGACGCCGGTGCAGGTCCGTTTCACGATCAAAGGCTCCCCCCGGTTATACCGTAAGCGGGCCGATAAGACAACCCCCGGGGCAGAGAGCGGACCTACGCGCGCGTCCAAAGCCACACAGCGCTGATGCCGAGCGTCAGGAGGGTCACCGGGACGCCGACCCGGGCGTGCGTCCACCAGGAGATCCGGACGCCGCACTGCTCGGCCTGTCCGACGACGATCAGGTTCGCAATGCTCCCCACCAGAATCAGGTTGCCGGCCAGCGTGCTGCTGAGCGCGAGGATGAGGCCCGCCTCGGGATGGGTGGCTACGGGGAGGAGAAGCATCGTCGCCGGGACATTCGACACCAGGTTCGACAGGACGACGGTGATGCCGAAGAGCCAGGCAGGCTGTGACGGATCGATGCCGGCACTTTGCAGGAACCGGAGCAGACCGCCGAGAAGGCCGGATGACTGGAAGGCGGCGTTCACCACGAACAGTCCGGCGAAGAGCACCAGCAGTTGCCAGTCCACCAGGGCGAGGACCTTGCGCGAGGCCATGTGCCGGCTGGTGAGAAGGATGCCGGCCGCAGCGAGGGCCATGACATCCCGGGGCCACAGGGCCAGAAGAAAGGCCGCCACCAGGCAGCCGAGCACGCCCAGGCCTTTGACCGTCTGCCACAAGCTGAAGGGAGGGGCCTCCGCCTCCCAGTTCGATGCACCGGGCTTCCCCCATCGGCCCCTGTAAATCCAGGCGATCACCAGCCACACGCTGACCAGTCCAAAGGCCACGGGCACCGCCGCGTCCAGGGCGTAGCGTCCGAACGGGAGGCCGAGCGACTGTCCGATCAGCATGTTCTGGGGGTTTCCGATGAGGGTCGCCGCCGACCCGACATTGGCGGCGCAGGCAAGCGCCAGCAGGAAGGGCACCGGGTCCCACTGCCGGCGTCCGCAGCCTTCCACCAGGACCGGCGTCATGGCCAGGCAGACGATGTCGTTCGCGAGCAGCGCCGAGAGGATGCCGGACAGTCCGATCACGGCGCCGAGAAAGAGACCCGGGCCAATCGTCAATGCCGAAAGACGGCGCGTGGCGTGGGCGTAAAAACCCCCCAACCGGAACTGCGCGGACACCACCATGAGCCCCAGAAGGAGCGAGATGGTCGGGACATCCACGGCATCCCAGGCCTGCTGTGCATCCAGGTGCCCCATGGCCAGCAGGGCGATGGCGCCGAGAAGCGCGATGCCCGTCCGGTCGAGGGCGAGGCCTGGCACACGGCCGAGCATCATCCCCGCATAAACCAGTCCGAAAACGATGAGCACACCCGCGTCCATGGCCGTTTATTCCACCCTCGCAAGAGGATTCAAGCTCAGGGTCCTTTCGGAACGGAGACCCAGGAGGAGATTCAGGAGTTCATAGACTCGCAAGAGGATTGAGACTCAGGGTCCTTTCAGAGGCTACAAGACTGTCCATCGGTCCAAACCGACCCCTGTATCTTCCGGAACAGCGGCGAAACGACAGCAGTCTTTCTCCGCTCTTTTCAGGACGGGAAGAGGGAGCCTTGCCAAATCATCATGATTCGCGGGCACAGATTCGGCGCAGAGGATGAAACCCTGCTGGGCAACTCCTAGCGGGGTCCTCCCCGCGATTCGGGGCGCGCCCGCAGACGCCCCTGCACCGGCGCAGGCCATCGTCTACATAGCACGATCGAGGCGGGCTGTCATCCGTGTTCCCGAGGTTCTCCTGTTTGCGGAAAATCCATCCGGGAAGACCGCCAGGCCCGTCCTTCCAGCCGCTTCAATCTGCACAAATGAGAACCCGATGTTCCGCTTCCGCAGCCAGGCGCCCCTATCGTGGCCGCACGGAAGGCCTTGTCCTTCCGTGGAATCGCACCCGTCTGCGTCAGGAAGGAAGGGCATTCAGCCGCCAGGAACGTAGGCCCCTGACACATGGAAGGAGCGGAGAGGCCGAACCGTACGGGCCAGGGCCGTCATCTTTTCGGAACTGAGGATTCCTTCCTTTGCACCGAACCCCGAGCATGCCAGCAAAGATGGAAAGCCCCACCCGAGATCGGCCTGGAGCAGACACCCATAAACCGGACGGGCACTGGCCGACACGCACAGAAAGCCTCCTCACGATCCATCTTTAAGCCACAGCCCCAAAGAGGCAACGAATCCACAGAGGGCGCTCTTCCATCTGGCACCCGAACGTGTATTTTATATAATTTCAAGTGGGTACAGGAAAGATCTTCTGCTTCCATGCGGCTGGGGAGAGTTTCCGGATGGATGTCTTCGGCCCATCCTTTCCGCCGTGGTCCGATGGATCGAGCTGGACAGCGGCACGATTTGTGCTTGCGTTTCGAGTACCCGGCGGAGGCCTTGCCGAAGAGCGGACAGGTTGAAGGTGCAGGGGAGAGACCGGTCGCAGACGGTTCAACAGATAAACTCCTGCGTCCGACAGGAGAAAGGAAGGACCCCACGATGGCAACGTCGAGAAAGACAAGACAAACGACGCTCGAAGGATACGTCGCGCCGGCAAAGTGGAACGAGGACGGCCAGGTGACCGCTGTAATCATCCAGACCGGTGAAGAAGAATACCTGGTGGACATGGACACCCTGGGCGAAGAACTGCTCGATTACCTGCACGAGGATGTGGAGGTAACCGGCGTCGTCACATTGGATGCCAAGGGGGTCTTCCACCTTCGAGTATCGAATTATGCGCTCCTCGATGACCTCTTCGACGATGAAGACGAGGAAGACGCGCTGGATGCGGCTGAGGCCTATGAGTGGGACGACGATGATCTGGATGCCGATGACGATGATGACGATGATGATGACGATTATCGGCCGAAGATGCGCTAAAACGTTTTCCTGGAGAGATGCAGACCCTTCTGTCGACCCTGTCCTAGCATGAAAAAAGAGAGCCCGCGCGATCTTCCCCTGAATGTCCTGGCCGCTTATGCGGTGCTGGATGATGAAGCCCTTCGTTTTCGAAGTCTCACAAGACTTTCCTGCCCCCCGAAGTGCGGGGCCTGCTGCCGGAGTCAGACGGTGGAGGCGACGGTCCTCGAAGTCCTCCCTTTGGCCCAGGAGATCTTTCGCAGAGGGGAGGAAGACCGCATCGCCGATGCGATCGAGGGAAAAGAAAAGGAAGGGCGGTTCGGCTGCGTCCTTTACCAGGCGGACAACGATACGGGGACCCAGGGCCGTTGCCGATACTATCCGTTCAGGGCCCTGGTATGCAGGCTTTTCGGCTTTGCCGCCCGCCGCCGCAAAACCGGGGAGTTCGAGTTTTCGACCTGCAGACGGATCAGAGAATCCTCGCCCCATGAAATCAGGCGGGCGGAGACAGCCATCGCGAACGAGATCCTCCCTCCCGTTTTCCAGGACGCCTTTTTCCGTATCGCCGTCCTCGATCCAGCCAGGGGATTTCGCAGGCTGCCCATCAACACCGTCCTGAAGGAGGCCCTTTCAGAAATGTACTGGACCTCCCCGAGGCACCTGACACCCTCTCAGGCATCCTCCTTCTGAACCGGGCGCAAAGGCGGGTGAAACAGCCCCAGAAGCTGCCGCAAGTGCTGAAAACGGCAAGGACGGCGCCTATTTCGGAGATACCGCCAATAGGTTGTTGAAGGTGCCGAAGCAATTCTCGCACGTTTGAGCATTGGCCGGATCGTTCTGCCACTTGCCGTCTACGATGAATTTGTACTCGTAGGTCCCGGGCTCGAGCATCAGCGTACGCGACCACAACCCGTCCTTATCCGGTTTCATGGGGTAACTCGCGGTGTTCCACTGGTTGAAATCTCCGATCAAAAACACCTCTTGCGCGTCAGGGGCCTCCAGAAAAACGGTGATCCGGCGCCGGCCCGCCGTACTCTTCTTTTTCACACTCGCCTTCGCCACGGTAGCACCTCCCTCGTCCACTCAAAGCGCTAACATTATAGGTTCATGGCGCCAGCAGCAACAACCCAGTGCCATACAAAAATATTATCAGCTATCATAGCACATCCGGCGTTGCGCCACAGATATTTTATGCCTGCGATTTGAAGAGGGGCCGGTCTCCGTTTGTTTGATGTCAAGGAGTTCCCGTTCTTGCGCGGAGGCGACCTCCAGGTCGCCGCACAAGCAAACGTGCAGATTGACGCAGAGATTGGCAAAAAAGACCATTTCCGGATGGAAACAACTAGCCCTCCAGGACGACGAGGGCATCCACGGCCACCGGCCGCTCAGCATCGAGGATGAGAGGGTTCACATCGATTTCCTTCACATGAGGGTGCTCGAGTCCGATCCGGCCCAGCGCGATCAGGATGCGCACCAACTGATCACGGTCGGCCGGGGGCATCCCGCGCACCGCCTCGAGGATGCGCCGCCCCTTGATCTCAGAGAGCATGTCGAGCGCATCCCGTTCCCTAACAGGCGCCACCCGGAAAACGACGTCGCGCAGAATCTCGGTGAAGATGCCGCCCAGCCCGAACATCACGCAGGGGCCGAACTGCGGGTCGCGGGTCAGGCCTGCGACCAGTTCCCTCCGGCCGCCCACCATTTCCTGTACAAGGACAGACCCGGCGGCCTGTTCCGCCTCGGGCCAGATCTCTTCGAAGGCCCGAAGTGCTTCTTCCCTCGTGCGCAGGTCCACCCGGACGAGCCCCCTTTCGGTCTTGTGGGTGAAACGGGCCCCGCAGGCCTTCAAGACCAGGGGAAAACCGACCTCGTCAAAGGCGCCTGCCAGATCCTCCGGCCGGCGGACCTCGACTTCACGGCTGACGGGGATGCCATAGGCGGCGAGCAACTGCTTGGATGCATGTTCGGACAGGGTGTTCTCACCCCTTTCCAGTGCTTCTGTGATCAGATTCACAATGCCCTCCACTCGGTATTCGACAAACAGGCATATCGACACAGCCCGGCCATGGCCTCTGCAGCCCTCTCCGGGGTCGGGTAATTCGCCAAGGCGCGGCCCTCTTCGAGTTCACGGACCGCCTCGTCCCAGATGCCGGCCGGCGAAACCAGGCAGCTCACGAGCGGCTTCCTCTGACGCCACTCCTTCAAAAGCCCTGAAAGGACAGGGACGACCTCCCTGTTGGCGGAGGCATACATCATGAGGAGAATGATCCCATCCACCCCCTCGTCCTCGAGCACGGCGCGCATAATCCCCTGGATCGCCCCGCTGTCATACCAGGCAGGCCCCATATCCACAGGATTGGTGCGCATCGCGAGCGGCGGCAGCAGCCGGTCGACCTCCGACTGGGTGGCGGATCCGAACCGCGCGATCTCCAGACCTAGGGCCTCGCAGGCGTCAGCGGCCGCCATGCCTGGCCCTGCCTGCCCGGTCAGGATCGCAATCCGGTTACCTCCGGGCAGGGAACAGACGTTGAGCGCCTTTGCGAGATCCAGCATGGCCTCGGAACCGTCGACAGTCAACATCCCGGCCTGATGGAAGGCCCCCGAATAGATCTCGTGGCGTCCAGCCAGGCTCCCGGTGTGGCTCATCGAGGCCTGATCGCCCGTCGAAGCGGCACCGGTCTTGTACACGAGGACAGGCTTCTTTCCCCGCACGGATTCCGCCGCCTCCAGAAGCGGCCGCGGCTCATCCAGACCCTCGATGTAAAGCGCAATGACCCTCGTATCGGGATCGCCCGCCAGGTAAGGCAGGATCTCGGCGAAGTCCAGGTTCAGACGGTTTCCCAACCCGATGATCTTGCTGAAGCCGATCCCCGCGTTCATGGCCAGGAACGCGAGGAGGTGGGACATCCCGCCGCTCTGGCTCACGAGGGCGATACCCCCTTTGCCGGCAAGCGAAAACTCGGGTGTAAAAGAGGCATTCAAACGGTGGTGAAGGTTGATCATCCCAAACGTGTTCGGACCGATAACCGGGATGCCGTTCACGACGGCCATCGCCTGCAGGGCCTCCTGCTGCCGGGCCCCGGCCGGATCGTCGATCTCCTTGAAGCCGGCCGAAATGAGCACCAGCCCCCCGGCCTTTTTCCGGATGCACTGCTCGAGCACGGCCGGCACCGCCGCAGCCGGCACAACGACAATCCCCAGATCGATCCGCGACGGGCAGGCCTCTACGGAGGGGTAGGCCGCCAGGCCCATGACCCGTTCCGCCCTGGCATTCACCGGCAGGATCTCCCCCCCGAAGCCCCCTTGGATCAAACTCTTCATGACGTGGTAGCCCAGCTTGCCGGGATTGTCGGATGCCCCGATCACCGCCACGGTGCGAGGGCGGAAAAGCGGATCGAGATCGTAGGTCGGAGAGGTGGCGGACATATCGATTCCTTTCGTGGCGAAAACCTGGATCCTCTGAAACATGCATCCAGTCAGCGGTTCATGCCGTCGCCATGACCTGGACAACCACGCCGGCCGGAAGCCATCCATGCTGCGGCCAACTCCGCCCGGAGAGCCGGCCGATGCCGCCTCCGGATCGGAATCGCGGCCATACCCGGCAACGGTCTACGGGGGGATGCAGCGCAGCCTTGCATAAGAGACCTTTTGACGATTCGGGACGCGCAGGCGGCCCGTCATCGCAGCGGGTTCCGCGCCTGGCGCTGCGCCCGGGGCACGGCCCGGGGGCAAGTTCCACGGCCTTGGCGAGCCGGCGCCCTTTCCCTGTTTATAACCAGGTGCGGTCTTCGTCAATCGAAATTGTCGCCGCCGGGACGGCCGCCGCCGATTGTCTTCCCCGGCAAACCATGCTAAGGTATCGACTTCGGAGACAAAACAGGCGTTCCATCTCCGCAGTCGAAGGGGCATCCGGCTGGATCTCCCGCCGGGCCAAGGCCCTGCCCGCCGTGCACCCCGATGCGGCGCGACGATCGGGACCAGCCCTACAATCATCTTCTCAAACAATGGACATGCCAAGGAAATCGTCGACCGACGGGCGGAAACCGATGGAAAAGACGCGCCTCTTCTTGAAGAAAATCGAAAAGACCATCCTGCGCTTCGGGATGATCGAGCCGGGGGAGCGCATTCTGGTCGCCGTCTCGGGGGGCGCTGATTCCGTCTGCCTCCTCCACGTCCTGCATTCGCTTGCAGGCGCCTTGCGCTCCGAACTGGCCGTCGCGCACTTCGACCATGGGCTGCGCCCGGCTGAAGACCCCGAAGAGACCGCCTTCGTAGCCTCCCTGGCTTCCTCGCTCGACCTTGCGTGTGCATGCGGCAAGCCGGACGTTCCCCTGGGTCCCCGCACGCCGTCCCTCGAAGAACGGGCGCGCCTCGCCCGCTATGCCTTTCTGGAGAAGATCCGCAGCCGCTTCGGCGCCCACAGGATCGCCCTGGCCCACCACATGAACGACCAAGCGGAAACCGTCCTCATGCGCCTCCTCCGAGGAAGCGGGACCGAAGGGCTCGCCGGCATGGCGCCCGTCCGCAGCGGCCGATTCATCCGTCCGCTCATCGAGGTCAGTCGAGGGGAAATCGAAGCCTATCTGCAGATGAAGGGACTCCCGTTCATGACGGACTCCTCCAATCGGTCGCTCGACCCCCTCCGAAACCGCGTCCGGCTGGAACTCATTCCCCTGCTCGCCTCGTTTCAGCCACGGATCGTCGAAAGGCTGGCTGCGACCGCCGAGATCCTCCGCCTGGACCACGCCTTTCTGAAACAGTGCGCGGACGAGTGGATCCAGGAGCGCTGCGGACATGAACCCGGCAGGGTAAAAATCCCCAGAGACGCCTTCGCTTCCCTGCCTGCCGGGCTTCAGAACCATGTCATCCGTGAGATCGTGAGGATGGTTGCCAAAGGGAGTCTGCGAAGCGTGGACATCCGCCACATCGACGCGGTCAAGGCCATAAGCGCCGCCCCCGGAAGCCGCGGGCCTCTTCACCTGCCAAACGGGATCCGGGCGGAGGTCGATCCCACGCACCTGATCGTAAGCTCCCAGCCGGAAGTTCCTGCGGAGCGCGCTTTTTCCTATGTCCTGGAAGGCCCGGGCGTCTGTGCGGTGCCGGAAGCTCGGACAGTCTTGACCCTGCGCCTGGTGCAGGGGGGCGATGGCATCCAACTGGATGGGAGTCCGCACAGAGAGTATTTCGATGCCGACAAAATCCGCTTCCCGCTCACCGTCAGGAGCATCCGGCCCGGGGACCGCTTCCGGCCGCTCGGCATGTCCGGAACGAGGAAGGTAAAGGATTTCCTGATCGATATGAAGATCCCTCGATCGGAAAGACGGCGAATCCCGGTGCTCACACACCGCTCAGACACGGAGATCGTCTGGATCTGCGGACTCAGGATCGATGACCGGTTCAAATGGACTTCGGGGACGAAACGGGTTCTGGAAGGGACTTATCTGAGGGAGGCCACCGCCCTCGAGGGCGAATGAGCATTGGATACGAAAGGGGTAAAACAAGCACACCTCACCATGGCCCTGCCCGGAGGAAAAACCCCCACAGCGGGATGACGGGTCATGGTAAGGTTTTGGTGACCGGGTAAACGCGGTCTCGAGCCCTTGAGTCAGCCCACCACCTGCTTATAAGGCAGCACGGTGTTTTCAGCGGATTCGATGAATCCCCGCTTCTGCTGAGTGATTCTGGGCTTCAGCGAATGGAAGAACCCGATCAGATAATTGTAGGCCTTTTTGTGGTCCATATGTTGACCGCACGTTTCGAATGTGACCGCGGCGAAATCATATTCCGGCCACGTGTGAACCGCAAGGTGGGATTCCGCGATCGTCACGGTCCCGCTGACACCCCACGGCTCAAAGGTGTGAAAAGAGTCGCCCACCACTTCGGCGCCCATGATCCTGGCGGCCTCGAGCATCCCTTCCCGGATCCGGTCGGTATCCATGAGGCTCTCGCGATCACACTCATACAAATCGATCAATACAAGATCAAGCAGTGATGTCACTTTCCCTGTCTCTCTTTCGTTCCTAAATTAAAATTTTGAAGTTCCCAACTCCTTTCCCTCGGCCCAGTGCGTTTTCCACCTGTAAATCCAATGTCTTGCACAACTTGATCTCAGATGGAAACACGCCTATTCGGCCGCCCGGCCCTGCCGGCTATATTTTTAATCCCTCTCTCTTGAAACGGGTGAGTTTATGCGATTCATTGCGATAGGTCAAGAATAAAATCAGGGTGGCACGGCCCCCTCCAAGACCTTCTTGATCGTATCCGAGTAAGGTGGGTAAAGGATGCCCTTTTCGGTGATGATCGCCTTGACGTAGCGCGCCGGTGTGATGTCGAAGGCCGGGTTCAGCGCGGCGACACCCTCTGGGCCGATACATTTTCCACCCACCTGGCAGATCTCCGCCGGATCTCTTTCTTCCACCGGGATGTGGTCCCCGTCAGGAATCGCCGAATCGATGGTGGAAAGAGGGGCGGCCACATAGAAGGGGATGTCGTTCTCTTTGGCCAGGACCGCCACCTGATAGGTGCCGATCTTGTTCGCCACATCGCCGTTGGCCGCGATGCGGTCGGCCCCCGTGACGACCAGCTGGATCCGGCCTTGCCGCATGAATGAACCGGCGGCGTTGTCGGCGATGACCCACACCGGGATGCCTTCTTCCATCATTTCATAGGCCGTGAGACGGAGCCCCTGCAGCCAGGGCCTCGTCTCGTCCGCATAGACCCGAACTGTCTTTCCCGCATCCCGGGCTGCACGGATCACACCGAGGGCCGTTCCATAGCCGCCCGTCGCCAGTGATCCCGCGTTGCAATGGGTCAGGATGGTGGCCCCATCGGGCACCAATGATGCCCCGTGCCTCCCGATGGACTGATTGACGGCGATATCCTCGGCCAGGATCCGGTCGGCTTCCGCACGCAGCGCGGCCTTGATCACGTCCACGGGTTTCATGGACATCCCCTCGGCCAGACGGAGCATCCGTTCTACCGCCCAGCGCAGATTGACCGCCGTCGGACGCGCCTCGGCCATCTCGGCCGCCATCGCCTCCAAACGCTGCATGAAGGGACCGTAGGTTCCGGCCTTGATGGTTCGCCCACCCATGGCAAGACCCATGGCGGCGGCAACGCCGATCGCCGGCGCCCCTCGGATCACCATCCGCTGGATGGCCTTGATGACGTCGCGGTAGTTCCGGGCAACGAACCATTCGACCCGTGCCGGAAGCTTCCGTTGGTCGATCATAAGGATACGGTCGTTGTCCCACTGGATGGTGGGGATCATGAAGCCTCCTCAAATCGAAGCATTAAGAGGGTCAAGCAGCCGCAGCGGCGGGTCCCGGTTTGGCCAATATAAAGGAAATCAATCGTTTGCGTGTGAGGCGGCCTACAGGTCGCCGCACAGGCAAACGTGCAGATTGACGCAGAGATGGGTCAAAAAGACCATTTCCGGATGGAGACCGGCAGCACGCCGTGAAGGCCCGATCAGTCGATGCGCTCGAGCCAGCCGTAGCGGTCCTCCCTCTCACCGTACTGGATGCCGACGATCTCGTCGTAGAGCCGCTGGGAGAGCGTCCCCATTTTTCCGCCGGCCACGATATGATCTTCACCCTTGAAGGTAATCTGCCCGACCGGAGAGATCACCGCCGCGGTGCCCGTCCCGAAGGCCTCTTGCAGACGTCCGCTTTTCGCGGCGGCCACCACTTCATCGATAGCGAGCGCCCTTTCGGTGACCTTCAGACCCCAATCGCGCACGATCCGCAGAACCGAATCACGCGTCACTCCGGGCAGGATGCTCCCGTCCAGCGGGGCCGTGAGCACCTCGTCGTCGATGACGAAGAACATGTTCATCGTTCCGACTTCCTCGACATATTTGCGCTCCGCGGCATCCAGCCACAGGACCTGGGTAAAGCCCTTCTCCTTGGCCTTCTCGGCGGCCAGCAGGCTCGTGGCATAGTTGCCGGCGGTTTTCGCCTCGCCTGTCCCGCCCCGGGCCGCCCGGACATAGACATCCTCGACATAGATCTTGACCGGATTGAGACCCTCTTTGTAATAGGCGCCGACGGGTCCGATGATGATATAGAAGAGGTAAGACTTCGAAGGCCGCACACCGAGGTGGGGCTCCGTCGCAAACATGGTCGGGCGGATGTAAAGAGAGGTGCCGGGAGAACGCGGTATCCATTCCCGATCGAGAAGGACCAGCGATTTCATGCCGGCCATGGCGTCTTCGATCGGAAGTTCAGGCATGCAAAGCCGCAGGGCGGAACGGTTCATCCGCTTGAAATTCTCCCGGGGCCTGAAGAGATACACCCCGTCCTCACGCCCGCGGTAGGCCTTGAGACCTTCGAAGATCTGCTGACCGTAATGGATCGCCATGGCTGCAGGGTCGATGGAGAGCGGCCCGTAAGGCTCGACCCGCGGGTTGATCCACCCCTTGCCCGCTTCGTAGTCCATCATGAACATGTGGTCCGAAAAAATATCCCCGAACCCTAATTTGGATTCATCCGCCGGCCGCTTCTTGAGCTTGTCCGGGCTCAACCGATTGACACTGATTTCCATGGTTTCCTGTCTCCTTTGCACGTATCGAAAAATCTTTCTTCAATAGCATACCCCGCGCCCACTTACAACTGGCGGATATCTCTCAGGACTATTTTTTCAGTCAGCGGCCGTCCAATTCTAGTCAGTTTCCATCCGCAGTTCCTCTTTGCCGGCCGGCAGATGCTCGACCACCCAGTCATGCACCGTAAAAATCTCGGCACCCTCCAACATGCATCCGTAAAAGCGCCCCTCGTCACCGCCCACGGGATTGCCGACCAGCAGCGTCTCGGCACGCCGGCCGTCGGAGAGCCGTACACGGTATCGAGGGGAATCCAAACCGAAAGCCGCAGCGTCGAAGAGGTCCGATCCTTCGAAGGAAGCCGCCTCCGCCCAGATGAAACGACCTACGATCGTGTCAACCCGGCGGCCGTCCGGGGTGAAATCAGGGTCATCCCGCAGCCTCCACTGGTCTTCGCTGCGGGAGAAACGCCAACTGACCTCCGGGCCGTCGATATCCGCCTCGACGACCTCCCGCGGATCGAAGTGGAACAAGCGCCTGTCCCGCAGGTCGAAAAGGGTCTTGTCCAGCTTCTCGCGCATGTCCCGCGGCACGAGCATAATCTCCCGGCTTCCGGTCCGGCGGGCGTAATACCCCTCCCGGACCGGGCTCAGTTCACCGAACGTGATCCCGCTGGAGAACCCGGAATCCGTCTCATATAGAATGCTCAGCGCGGGCCGATCGAGGCCGAAGGCCGAGAGATCCCCTTTTTCATCCTTGAAAGTCCTCAGCGCCATGAGCCCTGTCAGGTCAGCGGCCACCCGCTCCACTGCAACCGTATCCGCCGCCGTCGCAACCGGTTCGAGGACCCGCCAGCAGCCCTCCTTCCCGGGACAGGCCTCTTTGTCGATGATGATCGCCTCCCCCGGGCGCTTGATCGTCAGCCGGTCGATGTCTTCCACAGCCGTATCGAAGACGAACCGCGCCTGCCTTTCGGCCTCCTCCTCGGCTCCTCGGCGGCTGCGGTCGAAGAAATAAAGGGCCGCTGCCGCAAGAGCCAGGACGGCATAGACGATGACAGGTCTAAGGTTCATTTGGGGCGTCTCCGCATCCAGATCCAGACGCCCGCCAACAAAACAAGCGCGGGCAGAACCACCACGGGAAAGAGGAAGAAGATCCGCCCCTGGGATCGGCTCAAGGTCAGAGATTCGAGCCTCCCGCGCCGTGGTTCGACGGTGATGAAATCGGATTTCCCGGCAAGGTAGCGAAACGTGTTGACGATGAACCGCTGATTGCCTGCCACGCTCAGGAACTGATTCGAGGCGAAATCGCAATCGCCAAAGACCGCGAGTCTCCCGTTTTCTAAATCCGCCTGCCCTTCCTCCGCCGCCTCCCCGGAAAGGCCTTCACCCGGATTCCGTCCGGGACCCGCCGTCTCGACCAAGGCCGCCAAACAAAGGGGGCCCTTCCGGTCCGTGGTATTCAACTCCACGCGGGCCTCGTCCAACGCGGCGCGATCCGTCTCCGCCCAGGAATCTTCCGATGTATAGGCCAGGCAAACCGCCTCTCCCGAAGATGCCTCCTCCGCATCGAGCACGTCGAGGGAGCGGCTCATGGGGAAAATCGAAGTCAGATCGAATCCCTTGGTAATCTCATGATCCCCGTAGTCACTGACCATCGGCATCAGGTAGTCACCCCCCATGACCCGGCTGAAGGGATCCACCACAATGTCGTCACTGATTCCGATCCCGTGGCGGCGCAGGAAGGACTCCAGACCCCCGTCACGAAAAGGTTCGAGCAGGACCAGAATCCGCCCCCCGTCCTCCAGGAAGGCATCGAGCCATCCGATCTCTTCCGGGAAAAGCGGCTTTTCCGGGGCGGCGACGATGATCGCATCGGCATCCCGCGGCGGCTCGCCGCGCATGAGATTCAACGCGCTATTCTCGCAGTTTTCGGCTTCGAGGGCGTCTGCAAAGGATTTCAGATGCTCGGGTTCCTTCCCTTCGAAGGATCGCTCGCCATGGCCGCTGAGCCAGTAAACGCGGCGCGGAGCACTCTCCATCAAACGGTGGAGGGCATTGGTGATCTTCTGCTCGTCCGGGATCTTGACGGTCTGGCTCCGGCCGTAGCCCTCCAGAATCAGCGTCTTTTCGCTGGTAACATCATAAAGGCGGGCCTCGGAGGGGTTCCGGGTCGGGTCGATCACCGAATAATCCACCTGCCGATTGTGGTAACGGTAGGCCGCCAGAAGGTCTTCGACCTTGCGGGTCTCGTCCCTTCCGTCGACCAGAAAGGCCTTGATCTGAACCGGTTCTTGAATGTTTTCCAATACCTTGATCGTTTCTGCGGAAAGGCTGTTCTGTTTCGAGTCGGTCAGATCCCAACGGAGATAGTACCTATCGGAAAGAAGGTTCAGGAACACCAGCAGCGCGAGCACGGCCGCGACGGCGGCGCCTGTACCGCCGGACTTCAACAGCCGTTTCTTTCGAGCGGATCCCGCCATTCGTCTCAACTCCTCCAGGAACGCGAGTTCAGGCTGCGCAAGGTCAGAAAAAGCCAGAAGAATCCGAAGCAAAGGTAGTACAGAACATCACGGGTATCGAGAAGCCCCTGAGCGAACGAATCCATGTGCGAGGCAATCGCCAGATGAGCAAGGACCCGGCCCGCCCGTCCGCCGACCAAAGGCTCGGCCCAGCCGAGGGCCCAGAAGAGAAGCAGCAGACCGAAGCTCAAGGCCGCGGCGACCACTTGGTTTTCCGTCAGGGAAGAGGTGAACACCCCCAACGAGACAAAGGCGCCCCCCATCAGGAGCAGGCCGAGATACCCGGCGCCCACCATGCCCCAGTCCACGAAACTTACGGTAGAAAAAAGGAGGAAGCACGGAAAACCCGCGGCGAGGAGGGCCAGAAGCGCGGTAAACGTGGCGAGCACCTTGCCGGTCAGCGTTGCGACATCGCTCAACGGGTAGGTGAAGAGGAGTTCGATCGTCCCCGTCTTCTTCTCCTCGGCGTACAAACGCATCGTGAGGAGCGGCAACATCAAGAGCAGGATGATCGAAATGTTTCCGAAAAAGGGTTGGATCACCATGGTTTCCGGATTCAACCCCTCGACGATAAACGGGTTGCTGGCCGCCTGCAGGCTCAGAAAGTTGAAATAGGCGACATCCGAGTAGAAGAAATACCCGCTGATCAACAGAAAAATGAAGGCGACGGCGTAAAAGATGGGGGACGTGAACGTCACAGCCAGTTCCTTGCGCATAACGGCGCCAATCTGCCTTGTCACCGCGTCCCTCCCTCTTCTTCCGTCACCAGCCGGACAAAAATCTCCTCCAGGCTGGGATCGCGCTGGGTCATCTCGTAAAGCGGCCAGCCGGAGGAGACGACGAAGCGGGCGATCGCAGCCCGGACTTCCCGGCCCTGCTCGCTTTCCACCTCGTAGGAGCCCGGTTCGGAACCCGCATGAACGACCAGAACCCCCTCCAGAGCCAGAAGCCCCTCTTTCAGAGCGGTCTCGGGCGCATCCACTCGAATGGTCGTCCGGATGCCCCGCCGGGACGCGAGCCTGGTGCCCAACCCCTCAGGCGTATCCTCTGCGACGATCCGTCCCTTGTTGATGATGATCACCCGGCGGCAAAGCTGGCTTACTTCGGGAAGGATATGCGTGCTCAGCACCACCGTGCGCTCACCTCCAAGCCCGCGGATCATCTCCCGCATCTCGACGATCTGCGAGGGATCGAGACCCGTTGTCGGCTCATCCAGGATCAACAGCGGTGGATCGTTCAGGAGGGCCTGCGCCAAACCCACACGCTGCCGCAAACCCTTCGAAAGATGCCGGATCAACCGGCTTTCGTACCCCATGAGGGCGCTGACCTCGAGGACGCGGCGGATCTCGGCGTTCAGCCGGTCACGGGCGACTCCTTTGGCGGAAGCGGCGAAGCGCAGAAACTGCATCACGCTCAGATCGCTGTAGAGCGGAACGTTCTCGGGCAGAAACCCGATCCCCTCCCGGACGGCGAGCGACTCGAGGCTGGCATCCCGGCCTCCGACGAGCACACGGCCCGACGTCGGCGGCATATATCCGGTGAGGACCCGAAGGATCGTGGTCTTCCCGGCCCCGTTCGGCCCCAGGAGACCCACGATCTCGCCCGGTTCGACATGGAACGAAACGTCCGTGACAGCGGGTATCCGTCCGTAGTATTTGCTCAAACCCTCTACGACGATCATGCCGGGATGCTCATCTGGATGCATTCACCTTCATTATAAGCCGCAAGTATCCAACAACAGACGCTTTCCATGGCGACCTCGTCCGCCGCCCTTTCCACGCAATCAGGTAAAAACCGACGCAGGGGTGCCGCGCAGGCTCCCTGGCGTGCAGTCGCTCCCCACTCCCCGAAGACGCGAAGAAGGCGCATCGGGCAGCCGATCAGATGGTTATCAGTTCATAATCGCGGCTGCCGAGCCCTATCCGTTCGGCGTGCACGAATTGCGCCTCCCAATCGACCTTGGGGTACAGGCAGCGGAATTTGTCGTGCGCGGTTTCCGCCTTATCGGCCAGGCAGGCCGTTCCCGACACCGGCTGGCGGTTGACGAGATCCACGGAGGCCTGGTCGACGGCAACCGGATCCCTGGAAGCGAGGATCCCGATGTCCTGGACGATGGGGGCGTCGCTAAAACCGTAGCAGTCGCAAGCCGGAGAGATGTTCGTCAGAAAGTTGATGAAGAAGGCCCGTCCGCTCTTCCCGAGCAGCACCGCCTGGGTGTACTCGACCATCTTCTTCAGAAAGATCGGAATGTCCGCATTCCACTGCACCTCGATCGCCCCGTTCGGACAGATGAGAATGCACTCCCCGCAGCCGACGCATCGTTCCGGGTCGATCCGGGCCTTGCCTTTTTCGATCGAAGGGGCGCCGTGGGCGCAGTGCTCCACGCAGGCTCCACACCCCACGCACTTCTTGGCCTTGACCTTCGGTGAAAGGTCGCTGTGCTGATCCAGTTTGCCCCTTCGGCTGGCGCACCCCATCCCGAGGTTTTTGATGGTCCCGCCGAACCCGGACAGCTCATGCCCCTTGAAGTGGGCCACGCTGATCAAGGCGTCCGACTCGACGATTTCCTTGCCGATATAGGCCCGTTTGATCAACTCCCCGGGGATCTCGACCTCGGCGCACGTCGCCCCCCGCATCCCGTCGGCGATGATGACCGGCGCCCCGACCACGCTGTAGGAAAAACCGTTGGCTACAGCCGTGTCGAGGTGAGAGACGCTGTCGCTCCGTGTGCCGGCATAGAGGGTATTGCTGTCGGTCAGAAAGGGGTGTGCACCCAGGGCCTTGATGTCTGCAACCACCTGGCGGAGAAAAAGCGGCCGGATGAAGGCCGTGTTGCCTAGTTCACCAAAATGGAGCTTCACCGCAACAAGACCACGTGCGGGCACGACCTCTTTCAGTCCTGCCGTCTCCATGAGACGGCTCAATTTACCGAGGAGACTCTCCTTGATGGAGGTCCGCAAGTCAGCGAAAAAGACCTGGCTTTTCGACATGGCTGTCCTCCTGAATGGTATGGCTGGACGGCCGTCCAATGGGCCGTCGACCAGTCCCCGGGTAAAGAATGGCCCGGGCGGTGCAAGGTCCCAGGGTGGAACATCCCTTGCGGAATGCTCATCCACGCGCGCTGGGTCGGCATCAGTACCCTTGCGCATCGAGCAGCCTGAAATCTAATGTATTCCGGAATTGGCTGTCAAGGGCCATGGTCCGCAACCCATGATTTTCATTGACAGGAAAAGTCCCGTTGGATTAAAAACCTTAGGCATTGCCTCGAAAAAGCAGGCTGGGAAAGTCTGCGACATGACCTCACCGACTGTTCCGATTGCGGTACGACCGGGCGGACAAATCTGATCTTCGAGGATGACCGCCCCCGGGTTAGGGCGTCCAATTCCTGGGTCGCGGCCATGCATACGTCTTCAGGGCAAGGCCCTTGAGAGGCTCGGTGCTTTTTTACAACCTCACACAAAAGACACCATGAAATACGCGCTTCACATCACGGTCATACTGCTTTCGGCGCTTTTGGGCGCCTTCGGCGCCGCCGGACCGGTCGACGCTCAGGAGCCGAAGAAGATCTTGAGCATCGAAGCCTTCGACATGATCAGCACGGTCCCCGACACCTACCTCATAGACGTACGGACACGGGCCGAGTACCAGTTCGTCGGCCACCCCATGGGAGCTTATCTCTTCCCTTACCGGTTCTTGACGGATACATTCAAAAAATCGGATGAGGAATACGCCTACCAGCTGAGTGCAAAAAACGAGAAATTCATGGAGCAGGTGGCCAAAGTCTTCAAGAAGACGGACAATCTGCTCGTCATCTGCCGGGACGGTGAGCGCAGCGCCCAGGCGGCGGATGAACTCTTGAAAGCCGGCTTCAAAAACGTCTATAATGTGGAAGACGGCTTCGAAGGGTCGCTTTTTCCGTTTTCCGAGGACAGCAACCGCCACAAATATTTCAGGCAGTTGGCCAAACGCAACAAGATCCATGGATTCAACCACAGGCGGCACAACGGCTGGCAGTGGTGGGGGTTGCCCTGGACCTACGAGATGGACCCAAAATACATCTATCCGCCCGATCTTGCACCGGCCGAAAAATAAGGAGGACCTCAGAAATGGAATCACCGGAGCTCATCGAATTGATGAAACAGATCGAAGAAAAAGGGATCGGCTGGGACAAAGTCCAGGAAAAAGCCAAAATTTCCCATGATTTACTGAATTTGTACGCTAAATCGGGCCCTGTGCCGGTCACCGTCCTGAAGAATCTCCAAAAGGTTCTGGAAGAACCGGCGGCCTGATCGGACCCGTGCACTGCCCTCTTTTCGAACCTATGGCCGCTCGGGCTGCGAGCCGTTGAAGTGCGCACATCGTCCGACGGTCGAAGAGGAAGCAGCTATGCCGACCTGCCCCGGCGGGAACGCCGTTCGGGAGAGGATAACTGTGGACGGTGCGTGCGCGGCGAAGCGATTGCTCCAACATTATTCGTGAATCATCATAAGGAGAAGATCCATGTCTGACATGCTTTATGTAACCGACAGCACCTTCGATGACGAGATTTTGAAATCCGACATTCCGGCCATGGTCGATTTCTGGGCGGAGTGGTGCGGCCCCTGCAAAATGGTGGCGCCCGCGATCGAAGAATTGGCCAAGGAATACCAGGGCAAGGTCAAGGTCGCCAAGATGAATGTGGACGAAAACCGTCAGACGGCCCCCCGTTTCGGCATCCGCAACATCCCGACCCTCCTTTTTTTCAAGAATGGTGAACTGGTGCAAACGGTCATCGGGGCCCACCCCAAAAGCCACATCGAAGAGGAGCTGAAAAAGCTGCTGTAGAGCGGGCCTTTCGTCTATGCAAACGGCTCGCCCGCCAGTCTGAGCGACTGTCTGCAAGGGTGCGGGTATGCTGGATGCCGGAACCTCCGGTTTTTCCCTGGTTCCGTCCCTCGAGGAGGACTGAGCGGCCTGCGAAGGGAAGGACTGTTCGCACCTTGAGACGGTTTTTGGAGCGACATCATGTATGACCTCATTATCATCGGAGGGGGTCCAGCCGGTTTAACCGCGGGTCTCTATGCCGCCAGGGCCAGGCTCAACACGATACTGCTGGAGAAATTCGCCCCGGGCGGGCAAATTCTCACAACGGATTGGGTGGAGAACTACCCGGGTTTTCCGGACGGCATCTCCGGCTTCGAGCTGATTGACCGGATGAAGAACCAGGCGGAGAAATTCGGCCTGAGCATCGAGAGCCAGGAAGTCATCCGTCTGGACCTCGATGGAGAGACCAAGATCGTCCACACCGACAAAGGAAAACTGGAAACGGTGGGGATCGTGCTTGCAACCGGCGCCTTCCCCCAGAAACTGGGGGTCGAGGGCGAAGGCCTGCTGACCGGGAAAGGGGTATCCTACTGCGCCACCTGTGACGGCCCCTTCTACCGCGACCAGGAAGTCGCCGTCATCGGAGGCGGCGACACCGCCGTGGAGGAGGCCCTCTTTCTGACGCGCTTCGCGAGCAAGGTCCACCTCATCCACCGCCGCGACAAGCTCAGGGCTACTCAGCTCCTGCAGGAGCGCGCCATGGCCTCGGAGAAGATCCACATCATCTGGGATACGGTCTGCGCCCGGATCACCGGGGCGACCGGCGTCGAGGGCCTCGACCTTCGAAATGTAAAGACCGGGGAGATCTCCTTCCTGCCCGTGCAGGGCGCCTTCATTTTCATCGGGTATAGTCCCAACAACCAACTGGTCGATGGGCTTCTCAAAACGGACGACTACGGGTTCGTGGTCACCGACGAAAACATGCAAACCTCCGTTCCTGGTGTTTTCGCAGGCGGGGATATCCGCTCCAAACAGCTGCGGCAGGTTTCCACAGCCGTCGGAGAAGGGGCCGCCGCCACCTTCGCAGCGGAGAAGTATATCGAAGACCTGAAGGCCCACCGGGAAACCTTCGGGTGAACATCTTTGAAAAACGGTGAGCATCGAACGGATCAGATGAAAACGCCTCGTTTTATATTACAATGGTGTGCCACCCTCGTTCTGATGGGGTTTCTCCTGAACGGTTGCTCGTTGTGGCACTGGGCCTTCCCCCCTGAGAAAGAAGCGGAGAAGGGGCCGGCGCTGCTCCTGAGCGACGGCATGGACGCCATGGACAGGGGCTATTATCAAGAAGCCATCGACGCATTCCAGCAGATCACCGACCGGTACCCTTACAGCCGTGAAGCCTTGACCGCCGAACTCAAGCTGGCCGACGCCTATTTCGCCCGAAGGCTTTTCGAGGAAGCCTTCGGCGCCTACGGCGATTTCGAAAAACTCCACCCGAATCACCCTGAGATCCCCTATGTCATCTACCGCATGGGGCTCTGCCACTACGAGCGCATGAAATCCATCGACCGCGATCAGGAATACACGCTCAAGGCCAAAGAGCATTTCGAGCGGCTGATCAGGCGCTTTCCGGATTCCCCTTACGCCCAGTCAGCAAAACTGAAGGTTCGGGACTGCTACGAATCGCTCGCGGGGCACGAACTCTATGTCGGTAATTTTTATTACAAAACCGGCCGCTACGGCGCCGCTGCCAGCCGGTATGAATATCTGATTCAAAACTACCCCGACCTGGGGCAATACCACGAAGCCCTGACCAACCTGTCAAAAAGCCGTGAGAAACTGGCCGACGCCCCGCCTGCCGATGAAACCGCCGAACCGGTGAAAAAGAAACCGGCCTGGTGGAATCTGCCGGCACGCCTCTTCGATTAGATTCCTTCAGGAAGATGGTTTCCGGCCCATCTCGGCGTCAACCCGCACCCTTTCCTGCGCGGCGACCTACCGGTCGCCCCTGCACTGACGCTCGATTCCCTCGATAGGGGAAAACCCAATCCCGCCGCGAAGCGGCGGGACTGGAACCCAAAGGGCCTTTTCGCGCATCCCGGGCTTTTCAGCGGTCCATCGTTTAACAAAGGACCCCGGTTTTACCGGGGCTCACGGGTGGCCGCTCATGAGGTCGTAGAAGGCCTCGATCGTCTCGGCGAGTTTATCCGGACGGGTGCCTCCGCCCTGCGCCATGTCGGGCCGCCCGCCGCCTTTCCCCCCTACGATGGGAGAAAGCCGGCGGACGATCTCCCCGGCCTTGAAGCGGTCCTGAAGATCGGCCGTCACCACGCAGATCAGCATCACCTTCTGCTCGTGCACGGCACCGAGAAGAATCACCCCCGAACCGAGCTTGTCCCTGATCCGGTCCGCGGCCTCACGCAAGGCCTTCGGTCCATCGGCATCCAGCTTTTGAGCGAGCACGGAAACATCCCCGATTCGACGGACATCCTGCAGCCATTCGTCAGACCTGCGGGTCAGCAGACGGGCCTTCAAGGCCTCGATCTCCCGGTCTTTCTCGCGATGCTCGCGCACCAACCGCTCGACCCTCTCGAGCAGGGCATCCGGCGTCGTCTTGAGGAGGGCGGACGAACGCCGAATCGTCTCAGACTCCGCCTCGTCGTGCAGAAGCGCAGCCTCTCCGGTCAGGGCCTCGATGCGCCGGACATTGGCCGCCACGCCCGCTTCGCTCACGATCCGGAAAAGACCGATGTCACCTGTCCGCGCGGTGTGCGTACCGCCGCACAGTTCCTTGCTCACATCCTCTCCGACGCTGACCACCCGCACCCGCTCGCCGTACCGCTCTTCGAAGATAGCCATGGCGCCCGTATGCGCCGCCTCTTCCCTTGTCATGACCTCGGTCTCGAGAGGATGATTCTCGCGGATACGGGCATTGACCCGCCGCTCCACATCCAGAAGCTTGTCGGCCGACACCTGCGTGAAATGGCTGAAGTCGAAACGCAGCCGCTCGGCGGACACCATCGAACCGGCCTGCTTCACATGATCCCCCAGGACCTCCCGCAGCACCGCATGCAGGAGGTGGGTCGCTGAATGGTTGGCGGCTGTCGCCCGCCGAAGCGTTTCGTCCACGACGGCCTTGACCTTCGCCCCTACGCCGATCCGGCCGCTCTCGAGCACGCCCTGGTGCACGATCAGATCCTGGCCGTATTTGCGCGTATCCTTTACCAAGAACCGCGCCCCGTCGGACTCGATCCAGCCCCGGTCACCCATCTGCCCGCCGGCCTGGCCGTAAAACGGTGTGCGGCTCAAAATCAATTCGGCCTCGACACCGCTCGAAACGGCATCCTGTTCACGCCCGTCTACCAGGACCGCCGCCACCTCCGCCTCAGACGCGAGGTCGGTGTACCCTACAAAGGGTGTAGCCACACCCCGCGAAAGAACCGCCCGGTAGCCCTCGGGTATCGCCTCTTCACCGCTCCCCTTCCAGGATTCCTGGGACTGCGTCCGCTGCCGCGACATCGCCTCCCCGTAGCCCTCCATATCGAGGGCAAAGCCCTCATCCCGTACGACGTCCTCGACGATATCGGCCGAAAGCCCGTAGGTATCGTAGAGTTTGAACAGGACATCGCCCGGAACGACGCGTGCGCCTCCGGCGCGCAGACGCTCGATCTCCTCTTCCAGGACGCGCATCCCGTAGTGAAGCGTATCCGCAAAACGCTTCTCCTCGTTCGTCACCACCCCTTCGATAAAGGCCTGCGAACGGATCAGATCGGGGTAATCCGGCGCCATGACGGCGATCACCCGGCTGCACACCCGGTTGAGAAACACGTCCTGCATTCCGAGCACCTGGCCGAAACGGACTGCCCGCCGGATGATCCGCCGCAGGACGTACCCGCGACCCTCGTTCGAAGGCATCACCCCGTCGTTGATCAGAAACGTGACCGCGCGCGAATGATCCGCGATCACGCGGAAGGCGACGTCCTGGCGCGCATCTTCTCCGTAGCGTCTTCCGGAAAATTCGCCGATGCAGTCCAGGATATCCTTGAAGATATCCGATCCGTAGTTGGAAGAAGCCCCCTGGATGACCGCCGCCAGACGTTCGAGCCCCATCCCTGTGTCGATATTGGGGCGCGGGAGCGGGGTCAGGCTTCCATCCGGGCTGCGATCGAACTGCGTGAAGACCAGATTCCAGATCTCCAGAAACCGGTCGCAGTCGCAGCCGGGGTGGCAGTCGGGGCGGCCGCATCCAATCTCGGGTCCCTGATCGATATAAATCTCGGAGCAGGGTCCGCAGGGCCCCGTATCCCCCATGGCCCAGAAATTGTCCTTCTCCCCGAGGGGAACGATCTTCTCCGCCGGGACGCCTACCTTCTCGGCCCAGATTCTCCGCGCTTCGTCGTCATCCTTGAAGACGGAGACATAGAGCCGCTCCTCGGGCAAGCCGTAGACCTGCGTAAGAAGCTCCCAGGCCCACACGATAGCTTCTTCCTTGAAATAGTCGCCGAAGGAAAAATTGCCGAGCATCTCGAAGAAGGTATGATGGCGGGCCGTGTAGCCCACGTTGTCCAGGTCGTTGTGCTTCCCGCCTGCCCGTACGCATTTCTGGCAGGTGGCCGCCCGGGTATAGCCCCGCTTTTCCTCTCCCAGAAACATTCGTTTGAACTGCACCATCCCTGCATTGGTGAAAAGCAGGGTCGGGTCGTCCCTCGGGATAAGCGAAGAACTCTCCACAATCGCATGGCCCCGGCCTTTGAAGTAATCCAGGAATGCCTGCCTGATCTGTCTAAAATCCATTGGCTTCGTCATGAACGTGTTCCATCCTGTTCAAAAATACCCCCTGCGGGGGAAGGCGCCTCCAGACGGATGCCCTTTCTCGATGGGCGTCGACCCGCCGGTTCTCTTTCAGGCGGATTCGGGGGCGGACTCAACCGGCTCCCCTCCGGCCGCCTTGGAAACGATCTGCTTCAGGCCGGTCTTTTCCAGGATCATCTCCGCGATCCGATCCCGTATATCGGGGTTCTCCGCCAGGAAACGCTTCACGTTTTCGCGGCCCTGCCCGATCCGGTCCTCTCCGAAAGAGTACCAGGCGCCGCTCTTCTCTACGATGCCCAGCTCCACGCCGAGGTCCAGGATATCCCCCTCTTTTGAAATTCCCTTGCCGTAGATGATGTCGAACTCGGCCTCTTTGAACGGCGGGGCGATCTTGTTCTTGACCACCTTTACCCGGGTGCGGTTCCCGATCGTGTCGGCGCCCTCTTTGATGGCGGCGATCCGCCGGATGTCTAGACGCTGGCTGGCATAAAACTTGAGCGCGTTCCCGCCCGTGGTGGTCTCGGGGCTCCCGAACATTACGCCGATCTTCATGCGGATCTGATTGATGAAGATCACGCAGGTGTGGGATTTGCTGATGGTGGCCGTCAGCTTGCGCAGGGCCTGGCTCATGAGCCGCGCCTGCAGTCCGACATGCTGGTCTCCCATTTCCCCCTCGATTTCCGCACGGGGGACCAACGCGGCGACCGAATCGATTACCAGGACATCGATGGCCCCGCTCCTCACCAGAATTTCGGCGATATCCAGGGCCTGCTCCCCGGTATCCGGCTGCGAAACCAGGAGGCTGTCGACATCCACTCCCAGGTTTCGGGCATAGGAGATATCGAGGGCGTGCTCCGCGTCGATGAAGGCCACCATTCCACCCTTTGCCTGGGCCTCCGCCGCGATGTGGAGCGCCAGGGTGGTCTTCCCCGACGACTCCGGGCCATAGATCTCCACCACCCGTCCGCGGGGCACCCCACCGACCCCGAGGGCAAGGTCGAGTGCCAGCGAACCGGTTGAAATAGCAGGGACGTCCAGAACCTTCTGCTCCCCCATCTTCATGATCGAGCCCCGGCCGAACTGCTTTTCTATCTGTGAAATCGCTTGTTCTACGGCCTTTCCTCGGTCCATCGCATCCACCCTCCTGCTGTGCCGGTTTCCAACCGGGCATGAATAAAAAACACCTGCACCTTTCCAGTCCGGATATGGGGAATTCTCTTCGCAGACTTCGCCTGCTCCGTCCCGTCCCTGGGGGATGGGTCCCAGATTGTTCACTCCCTTCGTGCGCTTAGTCCCACCCCTGTAGGGCGGGTCCCGGTTTCTTCACATCCTTCGGGTGCTCAGTCCCATCCCTGCGGGATGGGTCCCGGTCCCTTCACAGGCCTCGCCCGATCGGTCCCCCTTTCGGGAGGGGATCCATATCCCGCCCAAAAGGCTTCCTGAAGATAAAACCGGCGGTGGCCTTCGGTCATCCCGCCGGAGAACCGGGGCGCGGGTCAACTCGACCCGGAGAGCGGCCAGGCCCCGAGGCGCGTATACACTGCCCCACCAGGCCTCAGGTCGCTCCGGTAGAGCACCAGTTCATCGAGGACGGCCGGGGGCGTTGTCCATCCCGCCCGCTCTTTCAGACATCGATCGAGCGCCTCGCCGGGCCGTGCGTTCTCCCGGAATCTTCCCAGGGTCAGATGCGGCCGGAAAGGGCGCGTCTCACGCTGGATGCCGAAAGGTTGCAGCTCGTCCTGCAGGGCGTCCCGAAAAACCCCCATCCGGTCGATGTCCCCCGCGAGGCCGATCCATAGGACTCTCGGCCGGCGGCTTCCACCGAAGGTTCCCAGCCCTTCGAGCGCGATCCTGAAAGGGCTGAAGGCATGGCAAACGACGGCGGCGGCGGACCCTATGGCATCGAGATCTCCCTGCCGCACCTGACCGAGAAAAACCACGGTCAAATGCACATTGCCCGGCGCCACCCAGCGAACGTCCCGAATAGCGGGAACCAGGCCGCGGTGGATCTCATCGAACCCCTCGCGCAGGACACCGGGCAAGTCAAACGCCAGAAAGGAACGGATCTCCATGCAAAAAACGCCTCACCCAATCAAGTGCCATCATGGCGGCATTCTTCCGGATCTGTTTCCGGGTGCCCCAAAAACGGTATCGTTCTGCAAACGAGGCTCGCTCATGCGCCAAGCCGAAATAGACCGTACCAACGGGTTTTTCAGCCGAACCGCCCGCAGGCCCCGCGATGCCTGTCACGGACAGACCGATATCCACGTGCATACGTCCGCGGACCCCTTCGGCCATCTCGAGCGCCGTCTCGCGGCTGACGGCACCGTGCCGCTCGAGCGTCCTCCGCCGAACCCCCAGGAAATCCACCTTCGCGGCGTTGCTGTAAGAGATCACGCCTCCTTCGAAGTAGTCGGAGCTCCCTGGTACGTTGGTCAACATCTGCCCGATCATCCCCCCGGTGCAGGACTCGGCCGATGCCAGTTTCAGGCCGGCCTCTATCAGGCCCCGCCCGACGACCTCTTCCATCGTGTCGCTTCCTGCGGAGAAGACGTACTCCCCCAAAAGCCCCCGGACGGCCGATTCGGCCTGGTCGAGTTCACGGCTCACGGAGGGCTCGTCGGGGCCTCTCAGGCTGATCGTGATGTGGTTTTCGGGAAAGCGCGGGTAGAAACCGAATTGAACATCCGGGGATTTGGCCTCCAGACTCTTGAACGTCTCCGCAATGACAGGTTCACTGACGCCGTAAAGCTTCAGGATGCGCTGGCGGAGCACCGGCAGGGTCTGGAACCGCTGCAAAAGATCAGGCAGCACGCACTCATCCATCAAGTAACGCATCTGATCCGGCACCCCGGGCAGAAAATACAGCCGGACAGCCCCCTCGACCATTCGAAACCCGCAGGCATTTCCCTCCGGTTTCAGAACCTGCGCGCCGCCCGGCATCCAGGCCATCTTTTCAAGGGCCGCCGTCATCTCCATCCCGCGTGCCTCGGCATGGCTCTTGATCAGATCGAACATCCGCCGGTCGAGACAGAGCGGCCGCTTCAAGGCATCGGCCACAATCGCGGTGGTCATGTCGTCTTCGGTGGAGCCGAGGCCCCCGGTTACAATGACGAACAGCGATTCGCCGAGTGCGCGCGAAAGGGCATCCGTGACTCTTTCCCGGTCATCTCCAACAGCCGTCATCCGCGTCACCCGAAGGCCCGACGCCGTCAACCGCCCCGCAGCGTACCAGGCGTTCAGGTCGAGGGTTCTGCCCGAAATGAGCTCAGTGCCTATGGTGATGATTTCTCCGTACATATTTCGCGTGCCGGATGTTTTTCAAGGGCGGACGGCGGGCGGCCGCCGCGATGGTCGAATTTATGCCACCGGAGCGGGATTCCGCCCTCACGCGGGATGCACCAGCCATAGGATCAGGCCGAGCACGACCCGGGCATACACCCCCGCCAGAAGATCATCGGCGACAATCCCCAAGCCGCCCCTCAACCTCTCGAGCCGCCTGATCGGATAAGGCTTGAGGATGTCGAAGAAACGAAACAGAAAAAAACCGGCGGTCCAACCCAGCCAGGAGGGCGGGACCAGAAAGAGGGTCACCAGGGTGCCCGCGACTTCGTCGATCACCACGGGCGAAGGATCATCCTTTCGGAGCAGCCGTCGTGTCCGCTCCGAGGACCAGAATGCCAGCCCGATCAGGGCAAGCGTCACCAGCACCCCTCCTGCGCCTCCCGCAAGGCTCACCACGTAGGCCAGAGGCAGGGCCGCCAGGGTTCCGAAGGTTCCCGAGGCAACCGGGGCGAGGCCGCTTCCGAACCAAGTCGACAGGATGAGGGCCGCCTTGCCCGAAAGAGAGGCGGTCTTGAACGCGGCTGCGGGAGTCAAGGTATCAGATCGGTCTGTGGACATCAAGCAGGGATTGCCTCCGCTTCCATCCCCCTTTGCACGGGAATTCGCAAACCTTCCGCCCAGCCACTTTTCAATGGCTTGCACACAAGGGATTTTACAACACCCCCCTGAGATGGTGGAAACATCACAGACCGGAATCCTCCAGCCCCGTCACCCAGGCATAAACGTCTCTCAGGGGGACCCGCCGGCCCACAGCCACCGCCCGGCAGGCCTCGTATTCCGGCACAAGCCTCCTGCGGCCTCCCGGACCCTTCACGCGTTTGACCTCGAGGGGTCCCCAAGGGCTCTCAACCGTCACGACCTCACGCTCGAGCACCTCTCGCTCGCACATCCGAACCCGGACACCGAGCGTGAGACTCTCTTCGAACAGAATTCGGGTCAGGTCGTCTTTCCGAACCGGATGCGCCATGACCTGTACCTGCGTCCCAGGACGGTTCTTCTTCATCTGCACAGGGATGAACACCACATCCAGCGCTCCGGCGCCGAAAAGCCTCTCCATCATGTAGCCCATAAACTCCGGGCTCGCATCGTCGAGGTTCGTCTCGAGCATGAGGACAGTCTCGGCGTTTCCAGCAACCGCTGCATCTCCGATGAGCACCCTCAGGCAATTCGGCCTGTCCGGCAGATCGCGCGAGCCGGCACCGTACCCTATCCGCTGGATGCGCATGGCGGGCATCGGACCCCAGGATGAAGCCAGGACTTTGAGCAGTGCCGCCCCGGTCGGGGTCACCGTCTCCGTCTCCGTGCCGGCGTCCCTCACCTCCAGGCCCGCCAGGATCTCGAGGGTGGCGGGTGCGGGCAAAGGCAGCCTCCCGTGGGCCGACGGGGTAAATCCACGACCGAGTGGCAGGGGTGACGCGTGCATTCTTTCGATCCCCAGCCGTTCGACCCCGAACACACCGCCCACGATATCCACAATCGAATCGACCGCTCCGACCTCGTGGAAGGTCACCGCATCCGGAGAAAGCCCGTGGACCTTCCCCTCCGCCCGGGCCAGGATCTCGAAGACCGCCTCCGCGGTGCCCTTCGCCCATGCACTCAGGGCGGAACTGCGGATGATGCGCCGGACGTCCCCCAAACGCCGATGGGCGTGCTCATGCTGGAGCATCTCCACCAGAAAGCGCGTCCCCCGGATCCCCTGGCGCAGTTCTTCGCGCATGCCCAGGCGGTATCCTTCGAGCGGCAGCGTTTCGAGTGCCGCCTGGAGCTCCTCGAAGGGCAGACCGGCATCCAGCAGCGACCCGATGAACATGTCGCCGCTGACACCGGCATAGCAGTCGAAATAGGCCGTTTTCATCGGGTCAGGCCCTGCGGGCTCGAGGCCCACGCGCTAAAAAGCCTTACCCGTAAAGGTAAGGCTTTCATGAAGGAACCATCGATGGACTAGAGCGCTTCGGCAATCAGCTCGGAGATATCCTTGATCTCGATTTCGTCTTCCTTGTTGGTGGTCTTGCGGCTGTCCTCGAGCATGGAGATGCAATAGGGACAGGCTGTCGCGAGGATCTTGGCCCCAGTCTCGCACGCCTCGTGGATCCGCAGGTCCGAAAAACGCCACTCGGGCGGGGTTTCCATCCAAAGCCGCCCGCCGCCGGCGCCGCAGCACAGGCTGTCTTTCCGGATGCGCTTCATCTCGACGAGCTTTCCGCCGGTCGCCGCGGAGATGAGAGCCCTCGGCTCGTCGTACACCTCGCTGTGCCGGCCGAGATAGCAAGGATCATGATAGGTGACCGTGGTGTCCAGGGTCTTGGACAGCTTGAGCTTGCCTTCTTCCAGGAGCTTCGCCAGGAACTGCGTGTAATGCATCACCTCGAAATCCGCGCCGAATTCCGGATATTCCTTGGAAAACGTATAAAAGCAATGGGGGGAGGTGGTGATGACCTTTTTGACGCCCTTTTCGCTGTACAGCTTGATGTTTTTCTCGGCCGTCTTCGTGAAAAGCTCTTCGTCGCCGATCTTGCGGACCGATTCCGCGCAGCAGTTCTCCTCCTCGCCGATCACGCCGAACGAGACCCCGGCCGCCTTGAGCACCTTCACCATGGCCTTGGCGATCTTCTGGCTGCGCGCGTCGATCGTGGAGGTGCAGCAGACGAACAGGAAGTATTCCTGGCTGCCGTCGAACGTCGGGACATCGAGTCCACTCATCCACTGCACGCGCTTTTCACGTGGTTCGGACCATGGGTTGCCCTGGCTGTGGACACTACCGGTGGCGGTCTTGAGGACGCCCGGGAGCGAACCGGCCTCGACCATCATACCGCGCATGGCCTTGACGATGTCGATAATGGTGACGCCCCTGGGGCATTTCAAAACACACTTGTTGCAGGTCGTGCAGCCGAAAAGAATGTCATCCGATTCGTAGCCTTCCACGCCGAGTTGCGCCATGCGAATCATCTTGCGGATATTGAACGGCCCGTCGACGATCCGCCACGGACAGGACCCGGCGCACATGCCGCATTGCATACAGAGATTGAGTTTCTCGGCCCCCATCGCCACGAGGGCCTCATTGACTTCATACAGCGGGGTTAATGCTTCCATGAGGTGAGTGCTCCTTTCAGAATTTTGGCCTCTCCGGTTCAGCCGGACGGGGGCAATCCAAAGAATGTGATTTTTTTAACAAACGCCTTCATCAATGTCAACAGAAGATGACGGGTGAGAAGACAGGGCCTCCCTGCGGCACACGAGATGCCGAAAGCTCCTGCCTGCAGAGCACCTCGCTCCCCGCCGGGAGCGGAAACCGGACCGCCGAAAAAAACAGTTTCCCTCCGCAAACGGGCTCTTTTACCAATCCCGGCGTCAATCTTCACGTCCCCTCCGGTCTACCCGAGGATGGGGGCGAAAGGCTCCTCGGCGGTGAAATCGGGGACGAGCGGTCTCCATGAGAATCCTTCACCCCCCGCCGGAACCTCCTCAGGGAACTGTACGAACAGGTTTCTGAATCCCAGGGCCAGAGCGTGATCGAAGACCCGGTCGAACTCATCCTTGCAGAGCCGGCGGTTGAGGGGGGCGTGCGCCTGGGGGGTCACGGGGTGGTACTGCGACATCAGACTCAAAGGGAGCCTGTCACCAAATTCCAGGAAAAGCATGGTCAAGGCGTCCACCGAATTTTCCACCTCCCCGGGGAGGATCAGGTGCCGGACCAGTACGCCCTTTCCGGCCTGCGCGCCGTCCGTTTCAAACGAATCCAGAAATCCCTTCTGCCGGATCATCTCGGCGACCGCCTCCAAAGCCTTCCCCGGATAATCCGGACACCGCGACAGTTTGCGCGCGAGTTCCGAGTCCGAATACTTGAAATCCGGCAGGTAGATATCCGCAAAAGGCTCCGCCTGCTGCAGCGACTCGATCCGCTGATAACCCGAGAGGTTGTATACCAGAGGTAGACGGATTCCCCTCCTATCCCGGCAAATCGACACGACCTCGAAGACATCGGGGAAAAAATGGTCCGGCGTGACAAAATTGACATTGTGCACACGGTGCCGCCCCGCCATATCGATGATCCGCCCCGCCAGATCCTCTGCCGTGAGCGCCTCCCCCAACCCACCGCGGGAGATCTGATGATTCTGACAGAAGCTGCAGCGCAGGGCGCAGCCGGTGAAAAAGACGGTGCCCGATCCCCTTTCCCCGCTGATCGGCGGCTCCTCGCCGAAATGCGGCCCGACATAGGCCACCCGCAGGGTGTCGGCCTCTCCGCAAACCCCCCGGCGGACCGAGCGGTCCACCCTGCAGTCGCGCGGGCAAAGACGGCATTCGTTGTACAAGGCTTTGTAATGGGTGTTCATCTCAAATTCATCTTAAAATAATATCCTGCACCCTGTTTCCGATCAGAAAAGGAGGAATTTTCTCGTCGATCATCGGAGAGGATCCGCCGTCTGCGCGGAGACGGCCTGCAGGCCGCCTCACAAGCTGCCGCGCAGATCGGCTCCGAAGCGGGCGGAAGAAATCGCTCCCGCCCTCCACGGTCCGCAGACCCCGGAAGGCGGCATCATAACACAACAACCGGAAAAGTTTGTGAATATATTCTTTTGACAAAACCCATCACAATCGTTATAAGGGTTGATCGTAAAAAGCCAATCTGGGGCGAATCGCCTTGAAACCCGGCGCTTTTTCGCTCTTCAAGGGAATCATGAGGAGGTCCACGCATGTTTTTCACCGTCTCGCTCTATACCTCTTTGGCCATCTTTCTCATCGGCCTGATTTACAAGATCGGCACATGGTTCACCCGTCATGTGGGCATGGGCGGGAAGAGCTTTTCGACAGGCGAGCGCATCGGAGCCGCCATCAAAGGCATCCTGGCGGTCCTGTTCAGCGCCAGACTGGGAACCCTGATCAAGGCCTTCTTCGTCGACGTCCTCTGGCAGCAGCGCATCCTCAAAGAAAGCGCCCTGCGCTGGGTCATGCACATGCTGATTTTCTGGGGATTCACCCTGCTCCTGCTGATGCACGCCCTAGGAAGCATCCTGACCGTCGCGGTCTTCCCGGATTACGCCTCGACCCTCAATCCCTACATGTTCCTGAGAAACCTCTTCGGTGCCATGGTCGTGGTCGGCGTGGCCATCGCCGTCTACCGGCGGTTCATCCTCAAGGTACCCCGCTTCAGAACCAGCGGCATGGATAAATACGCGATCCTCATCGTCGCCGTGATCATTCTTTCGGGCATCTTCTTCGAGGCGGTCAAGATCACGTCTCACTCCGACTTCATGCGCATGGTGGAAGACTATGCCGACTCGACCGACCCGGAAGACGTCAGGCCGCTCGAGAGCTACTGGGTCGAACATTTCGGCGTCGTCTCCCCCGGCGTCAAACCGCCCTTCGAGGCCGAGATCCTTGCCGACGGCGGGGATATGCACGAAATGAGCTGCGCGGCATGCCACTCCGCACCGCAGTGGGCCTTCACCGGATATCCGCTGGCGAAGCTCATCAGCCCCATCGCCCTCGGCCTCGACCGGGCCGGGGCAGGCACCTTCCTCTGGTACATCCATTTGTGGTCCTGCTTCTTCGGTCTGGCCTATCTGCCTTTCAGCAAGATGTTCCACCTTTTTGCCACACCGGTGAGCCTGCTGGCCAACGCTGTGATGGACCCCGCAACGTCCGATCCAGCCAACGTCGCCACCCGTCAGGTGATGGAGCTCGATGCCTGTACGCACTGCGGCACCTGCAGCCTGCGCTGTTCGGCCGCCGGGGCCTTCGCCGCCATCGGGAACGAATGCATTCTTCCGTCCGAAAAAATGGCCGTGCTCAAGAAATGGGCTTCGCGTAAGACCCTCAGCCCCGAGGAGAACCGCGCGTTGATCGAAGGCATCTGGGTCTGCACGAGCTGCGACCGCTGCACCGTCGTCTGCCCCTCCGGCATCAACCTGAGGGAGATGTGGCTCAACCTCCGGGAGGTGCAGTTCGAGAAAGGCTACGCCGACCCGGTCGTCCTCTCCCCGCTGTCGTACGTCATCGGGATGTTCCGCAAAGGCCTCGCCTCCGATGATTACCCGGAGCCGAGCGAATCGGCCAAACGCCGGTTCGCCCTGGATTTCGAGGCCCTGAGGGCCCAGAACCGCCCCATCGCCCTCCATGCGCCGGCTTCGGGCACCGCGGCGGCGATGAGCCGCGCGAACACCTTCAGCTACTGCTTCGGGTGCCAGAACTGCACCACGGTCTGCCCCGTCGTCGGCAGTTACGAGGAACCTGAAAAGGCCCTCGGGCTCCTGCCGCATCAGATCATGTGCTCCCTCGGGCTGGGCCTTGTCGATATGGCCGCCGGCTCCCGTATGATCTGGGACTGCCTGACCTGTTACCAGTGCCAGGAGCACTGCCCACAGAACGTGCGGGTCACGGACATCCTTTACGAACTGAAGCATGTGGCGATCCGCAATCAGGGGAAATCCGGCGGGAAGGCTGGCGCCGCAAGCCAGGCCGCCTGATCGGCTGTCCTTCTGGGAACAATCCTGCCGGGCCGCTTCCGTAGATTCAAACCGCCAAGGGCGGGGCGATCCGGGTGCGGGCCGGTAAGAGTCTTCGAGCCAGACCGACCGGGTCTGTGCATGATGGAACGGAATTGAGGTACCAACCATGAACTTTGCATTTTTCCTAGGCTGCAACATCCCGGCCCGTGTTCCACAATACGAAACGGCTTCACGCGCCGTCCTGGCGCGCCTCGGGGTCGAACTCCGGGATTTCCGCGAATTCAACTGCTGCGGCTACCCGCTGCGCAATATCGACGAGATGGCCTTTCTGGTCTCCTCCGCCAAGAACCTGGCCCTCGCCGAACAGGCCGGTCTGGACATGCTGACCCTGTGCAAGTGCTGCTACGGCACGCTCAGGAAGGCTCAATACATCCTCCGGGGGGATGAAGACCTCAAACGCGAGGTCAACCGGATCCTGGAGCGGGAGGGGCTCCATTACGAGGGCAAGACCGAGATCAAACATCTTCTGCCCTTCCTGCACCGCGAGATCGGCATCAAAACGCTCAAAGACACCCTGAAGACCAGCTTCAAAGGGCTCAGCATCGCCGCCCATTACGGCTGTCACGCCCTGCGCCCGAGCGAGGTCACCCAGTTCGACGATCCGGTTGCTCCCACCCTTTTCGAAGAGCTCGTGAAACTGCTCGGAGCCAAACCGGTCGACTGGCCTACGCGCCTCGAGTGCTGCGGTGCCCCGCTTCTTGGCATCAATGATCGCGTATCGCTCGATCTGACGCGCAAGAAACTGCGGGACGGGAAAAAGGCCGGAGCCGACTTTCTCTGCACGGCCTGCCCCTGGTGCCAGCAGCAGTTCGACACGGTCCAGCAGACGATCGTTTCCCATAACGGCAACAAGGAATATCTCGCTTCGATCCTTTATCCACAACTACTCGGGCTCTGCATGGGCATCGATGCCGAGACGCTCGGGATCAAGCGGAACAAGATCGACATCAGCGGTGTCACGTCTTTTTTCGATACCGGCAAAGAGGAGTAAACCATGTCACAAAATAAAACCGGCGCTGTGATGGTCGTTGGGGGTGGCATAACGGGGATGCAGGCCGCGCTTGACCTGGCCGATTCCGGTTATTTCGTTTACCTGGTCGAGAGATCCAGTTCCATCGGCGGCATGATGTCCCAGTTGGACAAGACCTTCCCGACCAACGACTGCGCCATGTGAATTATCTCTCCCAAACTGGTCGAGGTCGGCCGGCACATCAATATCGAACTGTTGACCCTCTCCGAGGTTACAGACGTCTCGGGGACTGAAGGGGATTTCCGCGTCAAGGTCAAACAGCACCCGAGGTACGTGGACGTCGACAAGTGCATCGCCTGCGGGCTCTGCGCCGAAAAATGCCCCAAGAAGGTGGACAACGAATATGACGAGCGGCTGGTCAAGCGGAAGGCCATCTATGTCAAATATCCGCAGGCGGTGCCGCTCAAATACGCGATCGACGACAAGAACTGCATCTATCTGACGAAGGGAAAGTGCAGGACCTGCGAAAAGGTCTGCCCGGCCGGGGCGATCAACTACGAAGACAAAGGCAGAGACCTCGACCTGCAGGTCGGCTCCATCGTCCTCGCGCTCGGCGGCCAGGTCTTCGACCCCGCAGTCCACGACACTTACGGCTACGCCAAACACCCCAACATCGTGACGAGCCTCGAGTTCGAGCGGATCCTCTCTTCATCCGGCCCATACGGCGGTCATCTGGTCAGGCCCCTGGACCACAAGGAGCCGAAGAAGATCGCCTGGCTGCAGTGCATCGGGTCACGGGACGAACACCTGGGGGCGAAGGGGTATTGCTCCGGCGTCTGCTGCACCTACGCCATCAAAGAAGCGATGCTCGCCAAGGAGCACAGCAAGGAAGGGCTCGACACGACCATCTTCTATATCGACATCCGGACCTACGGGAAGGATTTCGAGCGCTATTACAACCGCGCCAAGGATCAGATGGGTGTGCGCTTCGTCAAGTCCAGGGTCACCAACATCACTCCCCTCGAAGACGGACGCCTCCTGCTCCTTTATGTGGACGAAGCCGGCAAACGGATCGAGGAGGACTTCGACATCGTGGTCCTTTCGGTGGGCCTCGAGGCCAACCCGGAGTCGGCGGAGCTCGCCGCCCGCTTCGGGGTCAAGCTGGACCACTACAACTTCGCCAGCACCAGCAGCTTCGCCCCGGTCGAAAGCTCGCGCCCGGGCGTTTACGTCTGCGGCGTCTGTCAGGGCCCGAAGGACATCCCCACCTCCGTCGTGGATTCCAGCGCGGCGGCCGGGGTGGCCGGCAGCCGGCTCACCGAGGCGCGCTGGTCCTTGACGAAGACCAAAGAGATCCCGAAAGAAACCGACATCCGCGGCGAGCCGACCCGGATCGGGGTGTTCGTGTGCTGCTGCGGCACCAATATCGCCGGTACGGTGGACGTGCCGTCCGTCGTCGAGTTCGCCAAGGGGCTGCCGGGTGTCGCTTACGCTGAACAGAATATGTTCAGCTGCTCCCAGGACACCCAGGACAAGATGCGGCAGGTGATCGAGGAACAGCACCTCAACCGCGTGGTGGTCGCCGCCTGTACACCCAAGACGCACGAGCCGCTCTTCCAGGAGACGCTGACCAACGCGGGCATCAACAAATATCTGTTCGAGATGGCCAATATCCGGAATCAGTGCTCCTGGGTCCACAAGGACGATCCGGACGCCGCCACGGCGAAGGCCAAGGACCTGGTCCGGATGGCCGTCGCGAAGGTCGCCCTTCTCGAACCGCTTCCCGAGCCGAAGCTCCAGATCACCCCGTCGGCCCTGATCATCGGCGGAGGAATCGCCGGCATGGCCGCCGCACGCAATCTGGCCGACCAGGGATACACCACGTACCTGGTCGAGAAGACCGGCGCGCTCGGCGGCAATGCCATCCATCTGCACGAGACCTGGAGAGGGGAAGACATTCAGGCTCAGCTCGCCAAGATGATCGAAGCCACCCGGTCCAACGAGCGGATCCAGGTCTTTCTCGACTCCCAGATCACGCAGGTCGACGGGTTTGTCGGGAACTTCCGCACCACGATCCGGACGAAGGGCGAAGATCAGGTCTTGGAGCACGGCGTAACGATCTTCGCTTCGGGGGCCTCCGAGTACAAGCCCGACCAGTATCTCTACGGACAGGATCCCCGCGTCATGACGGGGCTCGAACTCCAGCAGCGTTTCATCGATCAGGACCCGGAACTCGAAAAGGCCGACACGGCGGTCTTCGTCCAGTGCGTGGGCTCCCGCATCCCAGAGCGCCCCTACTGCTCGAAGGTCTGCTGCACCCAGTCCATCAAGAGCGCCCTCAAGCTGAAGGACATCAATCCGCGGATGGACATCTTCATTGTCTACCGGGATATGCGCCCCTACGGACTGCGCGAAGACCTCTACCGGGAGGCGCGCACCCGCGGCATCCACTTTGTGCGCTACAACTCCGAGAAGGGCCTGGATGTCGCCGTCAAAGACAATAAGCTCTCGGTCGGCTTCATCGACCGCGTCCTGCGGCGTCCCATGGAGATCCAGCCGGACTTCCTGGTGCTCGCCTCGGCCGTGGTCCCCGAAAAGGAAAGCCCGCTCGCCCAGTTCTACAAGGTTTCCCAGAACGATGACGGATTCTACGCCGAGGCCCACGTCAAGCTGCGCCCGGTGGATTTCGCCACGGACGGTGTGTTCGTCTGCGGGCTCGCCCATGCGCCCAAACCGATCGACGAATCCATCACCCAGGCCCAGGCGGCCGCCGCCCGGGCAGTCACGCTGCTCTCCGCCAAGATCATCCCGGTCAGCGGCACGGTCGCCCAGGTCGACCCGAACTTCTGCAGCCAGTGCGGCGTCTGCGTGACCATCTGCCCCTACTCGGCCCCCCGGTTCAACGAGAAGACCGGCAAGGCCGAAATCCAGTCGGAGCTTTGCAAGGGCTGCGGTCTTTGCGCCGCCTCCTGCCGGTCAGGGGCCATTCACCTCAAGGGATTCGACACCTCTCAGATCATGGCCATGATCGACCAGGTCGGTTGAACACCAGACGGGGGCTTCGGCCCCCTTTCTAAATGATGATGGGGCCCCGGTAGGAGCGTCCGAGCACGTCCTCCGCGCGGCCCTCGCGGTCGAGCCGAACCGCCTGCGGGAGGTGTTCGAGGACGTCCCGGGCCGTCATGCCGTCCTCCCCCATCGACTGGGCCACCAGATCCCCGGCCAGCCCGTGGATGAAAACCCCCTTCAGCACCGCCTCTTCGAACCCCAGCCCCAGGCCCAGCATGGCGGCGATGGCCCCCGTCAGGACATCGCCCGAACCGGCGCTGCCCATGCCGCTGTTTCCACTCAGATTCACATAGACCCGGCCGTCCGGACACCCGATCAGAGAGTGCGCCCCCTTCAGCACGATGTGTACGCCCAGATCGCGTGCAGCCTTCTGGACGGCGGCCACCCGGTCGGCCTGGATCTCCGCTGTCGCCACGCCCGCAATCCGCGCCATTTCGCCCGGGTGCGGCGTCAGCACCGTCGGGGCCTTGCGGTGCCGGATGCAGTCGAGGTCGCTGCAAACCGCGGTGATGCCATCCCCATCGAGCAGCAGCGGCCGTTCAATCCGGACGGCGAGATCCACGACCAGGCGCTGCGTCTCCTGATCCAGCGACAGTCCCGGACCCATAACGACCATCTCCATGTCTTCCGACAGCGTCAGGAGCCCGTCCGCATTTTCTTCCGAGATGCTGCCGGTGCTGGTTTCCGCCATGGGAACCAGCACGATCTCCCGCCCCTCGACGGCGATGAAGGGGGCCATGGCCGCCGGCACGGCAAGCCGGGAATACCCGCCCCCGGCCCTCAGAAAGGCATAGGCCGCCAGAAAAGGGGCCCCATAGTAGCTCGCGGCACCGCAGATGAAGAGCGCCTGCCCGAAAGACCCCTTGTGCCCGTCCGGATCACGCGGCGGCAGAACCCCGGGAAGGTTCAAGGCGACATCCAGCCAGGGGGCCTCCTGCAGCTCCGGGGGAAAGGAGATGTGGGTGACGAAAAGGTCCCCGCACAGGTCATAACCCGGATACAGCAGGTTGCCGATCTTCGGCAGCCCGAAGGTGACGGTCAGATCCGCCTTGACGGCCGCACCCATCACACGGCCGGTGTCGCCCTGCACCCCGGAGGGGATGTCGACGCTTACCACGGGCTTCCCGCACCGGTTGACCGCCTCGATCACCTCGAGGTAGATCCCCGACACCTCCCGCGCGAGGCCCGTTCCGAAGATGGCGTCGATCATGACATCCGCCCCCTGGGCGACGCGGGCGGCCTCCCCTGCATCCACGATCCTCTTCACCGGCAGGCCGAGGGCCATGACGATCTCCCGGTTCAACTGCGCCGCGCCGCTGAACCTCTCGGGATCCGCCAGCAGGCAGACATCGACGGCGGCGCCTGCGGCGTGCAGCTTCCGTGCAACGACAAACCCGTCCCCTCCGTTGTTGCCCCCGCCGCAGAAAACCGCAAAACGCTTCCCGCTCATTGCATACCGCCGCGAGAGAGCGAAATAAACCGCTTCCCCGGCGTTTTCCATCAGGAGTTCCTCCCGGATACCGTACCGCTCGATCGCCATCCGGTCCATATCCCGCATCTGTGAAACCCGTGCAATCTTCATATCTTCCGACTCCCGTCCATCCTCCGGCCCTCTTCCTGAGACGGCCTTCGAACACGCCCGGAGCGCCGTCCTTGAAATCCTGCCTATCGAGCCGCTCTCCGCCGACGCTCCGTCCCCAATCCCTCGGTGGATGCAACGCCCTATCCCCGGTTGAAACGCCCTTCCGTTTCGCCCGACCCCGGCTTGTGTCCGGTCAGAAAGCCCAAATGCCTCATTCGCTTACGCGGAAAACCGACTCTTGCCGTAAAACGTTTAGATGGAACATCAATCCCTCCACCCAACCACCTGATTTTCCAAACATGAACAAGCGCGAATCCTCCCGAAGGCCCGGGACTGAACACCTGCAGCGTGTGAAGAAACCGGGACCCGCCGCGAAGCGGTGGGACTGTGCACCCGCAGGGTGTGAAGAAAAAGCCTTCTTTTCGAGTGTGTCGTTCGTGTCCATCCGAAAATGATTTCCCGGTAAAGCCCGGTTTCCCATCCGGCAATGAGGATCTTTCTCTAATTCAATCAAAACCATCAGTTGCGTGGCAGCGACCTGCAGGTCGCCGCACAAGCAAACGTGCAGATTGACGCCGAGATTGGCCAAAAAGACCATTTCCCGATGGCTCGATCGAGTTTTCATGCGGAAATGAGGATTTTTGGCCAATATCAAGGAAATCAAGCGTTTGCGCGGAGGCGACCTGCAGGTCGCCGCACAAGCAAACGTGCAGATTGACGCCGAGATTGGCCAAAAAGACCATTTCCGGATGGAAACTATCTAGAAATAAAAATGGGTGCCGACCCCCAGACTTTCGATCTTGCGGTCGTAAAACTGCCCGCTCGGGGCATGCCCGTTGTAATAATCGAGGGTCAGGAGATAGCGCCGGGTGCCCGTTTCGAGCGACTTGAACCGGACGCCCACCCGCAGCGACAGGTCCGTGCTCCAATCGTTCTCCTGATTGAACTGCAGATCCACCCCCATCAGCGGCGTCACCCAATCCTTCAGATACTGGCGCGGGCTTTCATATTCGAAGCCCAGATGGGAAAACCAGGGTTCGAGCTCGGAAGGGCTCCTCCGAACGAGGTAGCCGCCGCCCCCGTAGACGCGGAAAGACGTCAAAAGGCGCTGTGAAAGCGTCAGACTCAGGGCCTCGTAACTGAGGTTGACCCGGTCTACCCCGCCTCTCAGGATATACTCGTCTCCCAGATGGGAACTCTGGTGGTAGAAACGCATCAGGGCGCTGAAATCGCGATCCCGGTAAGTCAAAGAGGGAAAAGAGACCCAGAAATCGCTGTTGATCAGATCATAGGAATCAGCGTCCATATCGAAGAGGGAGAAGACCGCGGCCTCGATCCCGAGTTCCCAGCTTCGCCCCGAGGGAAAGACTTCCCTGTATAACGGAAAGCGCTCGCCGAAACTGACCGCACCCATGTGGCTGAACTCCTCGCCGTCGAGGAGCCAGACGAAACTCGCGGAAAAGTGGGGCCAGCGGGGATCAGCGATGAGCGGCTCGAAAAGGCTTCCCCCTTTCGGGAAAAAAGAAGCTTCTTTCATTGCGCAAACCCTTTCGGAAGCAGCCGGAGCTGGAGCCGGCTCCACCGTCTGAACCTCCACGATCTCCACCTGCTCGACCCCCTGAACCTCGAGCAGCGTCTTCCGAAGGCGCTCTTCCACGTCGCTCGGCAGGCCCGACAACTCCAGGGTGATGACGCCGTTCCGGACGCTGACAGAGCGGCACCCCACCTGGAACTCGCGCTCGATCACCGCCGTCGCATAACCGGCGAGATAAGCGTCTTCATTCCTCTCTTCAGAGGCTGCCGCAGGCCGCCAGCAACCCATGGTGCATGCGACGACGACCACCATTCCCAACCACCCCTTTGCGCAGCGTATCCTCATCTTCCTGTTCCCTCCATCAAAAGGCCACTAGACCTGCTATTCTGTTTTCCATCCGGACGAAAATGATTCCGCGGTAGAATTCAGCTTTCAATCCGGAAATGAGGGTTTTTCTTCACACGCATCGGGTGCTCAGTCCCTCCGCTTCGCGGCGGGTCCCGGTTTGGCCAATATCAAGGAAATCAAGTCTTTGCGCGGAGGCGACCTGTAGATCGCCACACAAGCAAACGCGCGGATTGACGCCGAGATTGGCCAAAAAGAACATTTCCGGATGCTAACTATTCTCGGCTTCTGCGTCAAATACGGATCAACTCGTGCAGAGAAACCTGTTGTTCACAAGGAACGGAAGAATTTCCACACGCAAAGCCTGTGAAATTCCGGCGAATGCGACCTTCAAACCACCATGACTCGGTGCCGGGGGGATCGGCAAAACTCAGCCCATGGGTTCCCTTCAACGTTCTGTCAATGGCTTCCCCGGTCCAACCGCGGTTTTGGGCCTGAGATGGAAAACGACCCGCGATGGATCAATGCTCGAGGCCGAGAATCACCCCGAACGGGCATCGGCATACGTCCGGGGCAGCGCCATCACACCGCTCCGAATCCACGCACCTGGTCGAACCATGCGGCTTCGTCGCATTATTTTACACGTTCCCGCCTCGTTTGCCCAAAAAAAGTGAACAACCACGGCCTATCCGAACCGCGCACCTCGAGGCGGCCTGCCCCCTTGACGGCACCCTCGGACCTGCGGCGCTACTGCAGCCGGATGCGATCGCACCGGGATTTTCCACCCTTTTCGTTGTGATTCTGAACCGTTGACAATCAAGGGAGGCTGTGTTAGGGTCCGCGTGTAGATGGATTTTCACCCCGATCCCAGAGGCTGCCCATGGCTGATGACAAAGATTCCCGAGAAAAGCCCCCGCTTGATTTTTCGTTCGATAACAATCACACCGCCTATTCCAATCTGGACGCCGCGGATCCTGACGCCGGTTCAGACATCCTCGAACTGACAGACGTGGTGGAACGAGGACCCGGTTACGAAGAAGCTGAGGCTATCACTCTGTCCAACCTGGACGCCGCTTCGAGGCAGGAAAGGGCGCTTGAATCCGAGGAGCCGGAAGAGATTCCGGGGTACCACTCCAGGGGCATGGGCGAAGGCCCGCGTTCAAGCGGATTCGAAGGCGGCGGAGCGGACGAGGACATCTATGTACCGCAGCCGGAGAGCACCCTGACCACGGCTCGAGCGGAAGGACGCCCCCCGGATCATCTTGTGGCCATCTCGGAGGATCGGGTCGAGGAGATCATCCGGCGGGTCGTTGGAGAGACCGTTGAACGGGTTGCAAGGGAAACCCTGACAACGGTTGCAGAAAAACTGATTCGCGAGGCCATCGACTCCTTGAAGGAAAGTCTTCAGTCCGAGCAGGATTGACGCCGATCCACCGGGTCGTATCCAGGGTTTCCCGCCGCAGCCAAAGATCCGATCGATCTTCTGCCGACCCGAACCCGAGCCAGCCGTGCCGGTGCGCGGAAACGCGTGCAACCCCTGCAAACCCGCCGGTTCTCTGTTTGAAGCGCTCGAATTGCCGAGGCAGCCAGTCGAATCTCCCCACGATTTCCGGCAGTCGACAAGACAGCGCCCGGACTCCTCGCCCGGGAAGGCCGGGCATGGGTTTCGACCGACAGGACCGATCCCATGTGCCCGGTGTCCGCGGGTCCCCGCTCCGGCATCAAGGCAGCGACGCCCTTACGGGCCGACGAAGAAGCATCTTGATCGTCGGCGTTTATCCTGGTAAAAGTAATGTTTTCGATTTTCTCTGAAGGAGTCATTGATTGATGGAACGTGAAACCCTGCCGAAAAGCTACGAACCGGGTGACGTGGAAAAACGGTGGTATAGCCACTGGGAAGACAACGGGCTTTTCCGCGCCGCCGCCACCTCGGATGCCCCTCCCTACTGCATCGTCATCCCCCCGCCGAACGTCACGGGGACCTTGCACATGGGACACGCCCTCAACAACACCCTGCAGGACATTCTCTGCCGCTTCAAGCGGATGCGGGGCTATAACGTCCTGTGGCAGCCCGGTACGGACCACGCCGGCATCGCCACTCAGAACGTCGTGGAAAAGGCCTTGGCCGCCGAGGGCAAGGATCGGCATACGGTCGGCAGGGACGCGTTCATCGACCTCGTATGGGAATGGCGCAAGAAATACGGCGGGCTCATCATCAATCAACTGAAGCGCCTCGGATGCTGCTGCGACTGGAGCCGGGAGCGTTTCACGATGGATGAAGGGCTTTCGAAGGCCGTCCGGGAGGTCTTCGTTCAACTCTACGATGAAGGTCTGATCTATCGCGGCGACTATATCATCAACTGGTGCCCGCGCTGCCACACCGCTTTGGCGGATCTCGAGGTCGAACACGAAGAGCTGGACAGCCACCTGTACTACATCCGCTACCCCGTCGAAGGCCGGGACAGCCATCTCGTCGTAGCCACCACGCGGCCGGAGACCATGCTCGGGGACACGGCGGTGGCCGTGAATCCTGAGGACGAGCGCTACAGCCGGTTTTCCGGGCTGCATGTCATCCTGCCCCTGCTCAACAAACCGATCCCCATCATCTTCGATGCCTATGTCGACAAGGAGTTCGGGACCGGGGCCCTCAAGATCACACCCGCCCACGATCCGAACGACTTCGAGATCGGCCGCAGGTTCGGCCTCGAGCAGATCAAGGTCATCGACGAGAACGGCCGGATGAACGATCTTGCAGGGGTGTACCGGGGCCTCGACCGCTTCGAATGCCGCAGAAAGGTCCTGGCCGACCTGGAGGCGCAGGGCCTCCTGGAGAAGATCGAGCCCTATCGCCACGCCGTCGGGCATTGCTATCGCTGCAAGACCATGATCGAGCCCCTGCTGTCGAAGCAGTGGTTCGTGCGGGTCGCGCCGCTCGCCGCAAAGGCCCTGGAGGCGGTCAAGCAGGGGGAGACCCGCATCTACCCCTCCAACTGGGAGGCCGTTTACGAAGAGTGGATGACCAATATCAAAGACTGGTGCGTCTCCCGCCAAATCTGGTGGGGGCACCGCATACCGGCCTGGACCTGTGAAGACTGCGGGGAGGTCCAGGTGGCCAAGGAGGCGCCGACCTCCTGCATGGCCTGCGGATCGACGCGGTTGACCCAGGAGACCGACGTCCTCGACACCTGGTTCAGCTCAGCCCTCTGGCCCTTCTCCACCCTGGGCTGGCCCGACCAAACCCCGGAGCTCAAGACCTTTTACCCCACGTCAGCCCTCGTGACCGGCTTTGACATCCTCTTTTTCTGGGTCGCCCGGATGATGATGATGGGCATCCATTTCATGGGACGGGTCCCCTTCCGGGACGTCTACATCCACGCCCTGGTGCGGGATGCCGAAGGCAAGAAGATGAGCAAATCCAAGGGGAACGTCATTGACCCCCTGGTGGTCATGGACCAGTTCGGCACCGACGCCTTCCGTTTCACCCTCGCCGCCCTTGCGGCCCAGGGGCGCGACATCAAGCTCTCGGAGGAGCGCATCCTCGGCTACCGTCACTTTGTGAACAAGATCTGGAATGCCGCGCGCCTCGTGCTGATGAACCTGGACGACCCTCCCGTGACGGAGGCGCCCCGGGACCTCACGCTCGCCGACCGGTGGATCTTCACCCGTCTCGGACAGGTAAGCGAAGGCATGGCCGCAGCCATCGACGATTACAAGTTCAACGAGGCGGCGATGCTCGCCTACCAGTTCGTCTGGCACGAATTCTGCGATTGGTACCTCGAGATGGCCAAGCAGGGCTTCTACAGCGACGACCCCGCGGTCAAGGAATCGGCCCAGGCGGCTGCACAGCAGGTGCTCGCTGCGTCCCTCAAGCTGCTCCATCCCTTCATGCCCTTCGTTACCGAAGAGATCTGGCAGCGTCTGCCCGGCACCCGGCAAAGCATCATGACGGCGCCTTTCCCCAAGGCGGGGGACTACCCCGAGGATGCCCAGGCGATCCGCGAAATGGACCTTCTGATGGGGGTGATCACCGGCATCCGCAATATCCGCGGCGAGATGAACATCGCACCCTCCAAAACGGTCAGCGTGGTGATCGACCTCGCCCGGGCCGAAGACGAAGAGCTTCTGCGGCGGGACCTCAAACACGTCCACACGCTCGCCAGGGTCGACGGGATCACCCTCGGAACCGGCCTTGACAAGCCCGAAGCCTCTGCGACCGCGGTATTCCAGCAGAACCAGGTGCATGTCCTCCTGCGCGGACTGCTCGATTTCGAGGAGGAGAAAAAGCGCATCAGCAAGGCCATGCAGAAATTGCAGAAAGACATGCAGACCGCCGAACGGAAGCTCGGCAATCCTGGCTTTCTGGACAAGGCCCCGGCCGAGGTCGTACAGGAGGTGCGTGAAAAACTGGCGGCTCAGCAGGCCGAGTTCGAAAAGCTGCAGCAGAACCTCCACTTCTTCGAGGAGATCCGTTCCTGAAGGGAAGAAGCCGCAGACGATGCAGAAGGCCGCGACTTGCGGACGCGCCAGACATGAGGGCCTCGCTGGACCCGCGCCCGGGGTGAAGCCCCTGCCCCGCTCAAGCGCCTTTTAAGGAGATCTGAAACGCCATGAGTCTCCCCGCAATCGATGTCGAACATCTCTGGTTCGCGTTCGATGAGCGCCCCATCATCCAGGATGTCAATTTCCGCCTGGAACAGGGCGATTTCCTGGGGATTCTCGGCCCCAACGGGGGCGGCAAGACGACCCTCCTGAAGCTGCTGCTGGGGCTGCTGAAACCGGACAAGGGCACCATCCGGATCCTCGGGCAGGAGCCGCGTGATGCAAGCCACCGGGTCGGCTACGTCCCACAGCATACCGACTTCAACATCAGCTTTCCCATCTCGGCTCTGGAACTGGCGCTGATGGGTCGCCTTTCCCAGGCCCGGATCGGCAGACGGTACAGCCGGGAGGACCGCAGCAAGGTCGAGGAGGCCCTGAAAAGGGTGGGGATGTGGGAAGAGCGGGCCACCCCCATCGGACATCTTTCAGGCGGGCAGCGCCAGCGGGTCTTCATCGCCCGGGCGCTCGCCACGGACCCCAAGATCCTCTTTCTGGACGAACCGACCTCCAGCGTGGACGCCGAGTTTCAGGTCGACCTCTATGACTTTCTTCGGGACCTGAACCGCAGCGTAACGATCGTAGTGATCACGCACGATATCGGCGTCATTTCGAGGCACGTCAAGTCGGTCGCCTGCATCAACCGCAAGATGATCTTTCACGGCGAAGGCCAGATCACCACGGAGATGCTCAACATGGCCTATCAGTGCCCGGTCGACCTCATCGCGCACGGGATCCCGCATCGCGTCCTGCCGAAACACGAGGAGCATTGACGTGTGGGAAGCCCTTCAGTACGAATTCATGCGCAATGCCCTCGCCGCGGGCATCCTGGTCAGCATCGTCTGCGGGGTCATCGGGACGCTCGTGGTCGTCAACCGGATCGTTTTCATCTCCGGTGGAATCGCCCACGCGGCTTACGGCGGCATCGGCCTGGCCTTTTATGCCGGGATCCCTCCCACGCTTGGGGCGGGCATCTTTTCCATGGCGGTGGCCATGATCATGGGCGCCGTCAGCTTCAGAAACCGTCACCGGGCCGATACCATCATCGGTGTCCTCTGGGCCGTCGGAATGGCGGTCGGCATCATCCTGATCGACCTGACCCCGGGGTACCATGTCGACCTCATGAGCTACCTCTTCGGCAGCATCCTGGCCGTGCCCATGATCGACCTGTGGTTCATGCTTCCCATGAATCTGCTGATCTGCCTGACCGTCTTCGTCTTTTACAAGGAATTCATCGCGATGTCCTTCGACGAGGAGTTCGCCTTCGTGGTGGGGATACCGGTCAAGATCCTTTACTTCACCCTGCTGGGGATGATCGCCCTGGCGGTGGTCATGATCATCCGGGTCGTCGGCCTGATCCTGGTCATCGCCCTGCTGACCATCCCGCCATACATCGCTGAAAAGTACACCCACACCCTCGGGAGGATGATGGTGCTGTCCTCCCTCCTGGGCATGGGTTTTACGGTGGTGGGGTTGTGGCTGTCCTACCGGTTCGATCTGACATCCGGGGCCACCATCATCCTGGTGGCCGGGACGGCCTTCTTCCTGTCCGCCTTTTCGTACCGGATCAAACCGGGGTCCACCAGCACCAGGGACTGAATTCCTTGACGCAGAGATGGGCCAAAAAGACCTTTGCCGCTAGACCAGGCCGTGTGCAAACCGCGGCAGCACGAAGGCCGCCCGGTGAATCTCCGGCGTGTAATATCGCAGATCCCTGAGCACCTCCGCCCGCTTTTCATCGAAGTCCCTCAGGGGATCATAGCGGCGGGAACAACACATGAACCCGATCACGCCGCTCGGATAGGTCGGTACGAGGGTGTAGTAATAACCGATTCTGGGATAGATCTCTTTGGCGAAGTCCGCCACGCCGCGGATCACTTCCCTGTGGAGGTGGATGGATTCGCACTGGGTTACGACCATCCCGTCCTCTTTCAAGGCGCTGTACATATCCGCGTAAAAGGGCCGTTGAAAAAGGACCTGACCGGGTCCGATAGGATCGGTCGAATCGACGATAATGACATCGTAGGCGGCGGTGCGCTCCTTGACGAACTTCGCACCGTCTTCATAGTAGGCCTTGACCCTGGGATCGTCGAATGCGCAGGCGAGCGACGGGATGTGGGCGCGGCAGGCCTTGACGACCTCTTCGTCGAGTTCGCACAGATGCACCTCTTCCACGGACGGGTGTTTCAACACCTCGCGGATCGTACCGCCGTCGCCGCCGCCGATCACCAGGACTTTTACCGGTCTGGGATGAGTCAACAGGGGAACATGCGCAATCATTTCGTGATAGGCTGCCTCATCGAATTCGGTCAGCATGGTGATATTGTCGAGCACCAGCATCCGGCCCAGCCGCTCCGTTTCGAAGACGGCGATCTCCTGAAACCTGGAACGGTAGTGGCACAAAACGTCTTTGATCCTCACGCTGATCCTGCAGCCGTGGGCGAATTCTATACTGTCATTGAACCAGAGGCTGAGCGCCTGTCCCGCCGCCTCATCGACTTTGAAACCAACATGCTTCTCGGGTGTCGTTTGCGTCATTTCTCCCCTCTTCGATCCCGCACGCATTCGAAGCGGACAAACGCCTCCACCGCCGCGGTGATTGATCGTTCCATCATAGCTTCATTTCAAAAGCATCAGGGGGAACTATAGGCAAATGTCAAAAGAGGGTCAACACCTGATTTTACTGGAAAGAAAGCAACACAGACCCAGCCGGAAGCGCCGGGCCGCGATGCCGCTTCCAAGGGCCGGTAGAGATCAGACAGAGCCGGGATCAGGCATGGTGCCCGAAGTCGGCTGTTCCGGCGGAACAACAACGTAATGAGAGCAAAATTGCCCTGACAGCACGGGCCTCCCCCGGACGGAGCCGGACGGGGGTCGTTCATAGCGGCGGGCCTATCCGGCAAGACAACTCTAACCAACGCCGCTCGTCCATGAACAGTTTCCATCCGGAAATGGTCTTTCTTGCCAATCTCGGCGTCAATCTGCACGTTTGCTTGTGCGGCGACCCACAGGTCGCCTCCCCGCAAACGCTTGATTTCCTTGATATTGGAAAAAATCCTCATTTCCGGATTGGAAACTGGGTGGTACCGGGAAATCATTTCCGCCGGATGGAGACGAATTAAGGAGGGTAGAACAGGATGAAATGGCCCATTTTCACCCCTGCACACAAAGTGCCGCGAGAACCGGTCGACGAGGAGGTGGAGCATTTCGTGCGGCTGATCGAATCCCGTTCACCCAGGGAGTACAACATCGAAAGGCTGACCCACTATTACAACTACCGCACCATTTCAGCCTACCGCAAACCCTTGCTCTCCCTGCTCGAAACCATCTCCCGCTCGCCATCCTTCAGGGACGACCTCGGCATTACCACCCGGGAAATCTTCCTCAGCCTGAAACGTTTCTACGACCCGAAAAACCGGCTCACGCTTGCCGAGGCCGTAGCCGACAAGCAGCTGCGGAGGAAATTCGAAGATCTTCTGCTCTACTTCTACGGGAGGAACCGACCCTCTGCAGACGAGATCGGAGCCTCTTTGAATGAGCTGATCTTCCACATGTGAAATGCACCAAGACATGGCCTCTGCAGCCTCGTCGCCCCGGGAGAGACCGGAATGCTTTCCGGTCCATGCCCAGGATCTTTTTGATTCTCTCCGGAACAAAACTGCGTCCGGAACATGAAGCCTGCCGAACCAGATAGCGCGTCAGACCTTTTTGTTTGACATTTTTCAAAGACTATAATAAATGTAATAAATAAAATTCATCGCCTCAAAACGGGGGGCTTTTCTGCATGCGTGATGTTTTTACCGTTTTTACTGCCAGTCAATACTGCAACGTTTCTTCCAAGACGATCATCAACTGGATCGACGCGGGCCACATCAAGGCCTATCGCACTGTCGGGGGGCACCGCCGGATCAGCCGCGAGGACCTGGAAGCATTCATGCTTCGGCAGGGGATCCCGGTTCCCCAGGCAGAGGCGGATGAAGGCCGCAAAAAAAGAATCCTGGTGGTGGACGACGATCCCATCATCGTCGAGAGCATCGTGCAGGCCCTCGAAGAAGACGCACATGATTACGAGGTCGTCTCCGCCGCGGACGGGTTCGAGGCGGGGCTGCAGGTCACCCACTTCAAGCCGGACCTGCTGATCCTCGACATCATGATGCCGGACATCAAAGGCTACGAGGTCTGCCGCAGGATCAAGGCCTCTCCCGAGACCCGGCACATCAAGATCATCGTTCTTTCGGCCTACCTCGATGAAGAGAAATTCAACCGCATGACGGCAGAGGGGGCCGATGTCTGCTTCAACAAGCCCTTGCCCCTGCCGCAGCTTCTGGAGGAAGTGGCCCGCCAGCTCGGGCTCGACCGGTAAAGCCACAGCCGGCCGCCATGCTGCGCACACCCGCAGACTCCGAGAGCGTCCATCTGCAGCCGCGGGCCTCCATCCTGCGTCCCATTCTCCGATCGAACATCTTTTTCCGCCGGGAGATGAACCGGCGGCATCATCCCGAAAGGGTCGGCCATGGACAAGGAAAAGCGTATGCTGGCCTCCATCGTGGAATCGATCGACGAAGGCGTTTACGTCATCGACCCTGACTTCACCGTGGAGTATATGAATCGAACCATGATCGAATGTTTCGGGCAAGGGGTCGGGCAGAAATGCCACAAGGTGCTCAACGATCAGGACACCTTGTGCCCATGGTGCTGGGCCCAAGAAACACCCCTATCTAAAGAGCGGCGCGGCGAAATCTATATCCCCAAGGTGAACCGGACCTTCGAGGTCACGGAAAAACCCGTGACCTACCTCGACGGCAGCCAGTCCCGGATCCGGTTCTTCAAGGACATCACCGACCGGAAGCGAAGAGAGGCCGAGCTCCGCCTGTCCGAAGAAAAATTCCGCAGCCTTTTCGAACACGTCAACGTCGGTGTCTACATCAGCAGCAAAGAAGGGAAGTTCCTCGACGCGAACAAGGCCCTGCTGCAGATGCTCGGCTACGAGAGCAAGGAAGAGTTCCTGAACATCGACATCTCCAGAGACCTCTACGTCCGACCGGAGGACCGGGTCCGGTTCCAGCAGTTGATCGAGCGGGAAGGGTTTGTCAAGGATTACGAGGTCGAGTTCAAGCGAAAGGACGGCAACCCCATTGTGGTGTGGGTCACCGGCCACCTGCGGCATGACCATCTCGGCAACGTCATCGGCTACGAGGGCATCAACGTCGACCAGACAGAGCGCTACCGGATGGAGCGCAAGCTGAAGGAGGCCCACGATTTCCTGAACAAGATCATCCAGAGCTCGCCCAATCCGATCATGGCCGCCGATCTCACGGGGAGGATCATCCTCTGGAACCGGGCGGCTGAAAAGACTCTGGGCTACCTGGCGGATGAAACGGTCGGCAAGATGCACATCTCCCGCATCTACCCCGAAGGTGTAGCCCGCAAGATCATGAAGATGATCCGCAGCCCCGAGCACGGAGGAAAAGGTTTGCTGCAGAATCACGCCATGCTCTATGTGCGGAGGGACGGCCAGATCATCGACGGGACCCTCTCGGCGGCCATGATCTACGACGACGAAGGGCGCGAGGTAGCGACCGTGGGCTCCTTCGTCGACATGACGGAGAGGATCGGCATGGAGAGGGCTTTGCACAAGATCCAGGAACAGCTCCTGCAATCCGAGAAGCTCGCCGCCATGGGCAAACTGACCTCACAGATCGCCCACGAGCTGAACAATCCGCTCTACGGCATCATGAACACGCTCGAACTGCTGAAAACAGAGATACCGCCCAAAAACAAGCGGCGCAGGCTTCTGGAGATGTCCCTTTCCGAAACGGTCAGGCTCGCCGACATGCTCAAGAAGATGCTTTCGTTTTCCAAGCCGGATCAGGAAGAACGCTGCCCGACCAACCCCAACCAGATCATCGAAGAACTCCTCCTGCTCCACGAACGGATCCTCCAGGAAAACAGCATCTGGATCGTCCGCGAACTGGCCGACGATGTCGGGGAGGTGTACGTCTCGAAAAACCAGATGCGCCAGGTCATCCTCAACATGATCTCGAACGCCCGAGACGCCATGCCGGGCGGCGGCACCCTGACCTTCCGGACCCGCCGGAAAGGCAAGCAGGCCTTGATCGAAATCGCGGACACCGGGCAAGGCATCGCGGAGGAAAACGTCCACCGCGTCTTCGAGAGCTTTTTCACCACCAAGGACAGCATCAAGGGGGTCGGGCTGGGATTGGCGGTATGCTACGCGTTCATCCAGGACCACGGCGGCGACATCACCGTCCAATCGAAGCCCAATCAGGGGACCACCTTCACCATCACGCTCCCGGCCCACAAAGCTGAAAACAGCTGAATGCCAACCAGATCAAGGCGCAGCCCTGAACACCTCGAAAAATCGGCTGGGTGTCACAATGGGTATCCCCCGAAAGAATCCAAGTCCGGTGAGGTGATGATCGCCGCTGATGATATAGTCGGCCCGGCCCTCCGCCGCGGCGGAGAGGAACATGTTGTCGGAGGGATCTTTTTCCACGGCTTCTATCGCCAGTTCCGCCGGAGTCAGGAGAGCGAGCTTTTCCAATCCGGATAAGCCCGCTTCCGCTTCCTCTTTGGAAACACATCGTTTTTCGAGCATTTTTCTTATCTTGGGATAGTTCAGAACGGCTCTGATCTCACCGAGAATAGGCTCTGAAAGGACCAGGCGAAGCCTGCCCCGGACGATCAGCCCAAGGATGTCTGTCTACGCGTTCTCCTTCGCCGGCGGCCATCACCAGCTGAAGAGGAGCGGATTCAATTTCGGTTGGCATTTCCAAAGCGGTATCGTTCTGCGTCTGCCGCTCCGTCTGGCAATCCGTCTGCCGGCCGGTCCTGCCATCCCGTCCTGCAGTCCCGTTTCATGGAATGGGCGCCCGGGCTGTTGAGCGGGATTTGAGCCCGTCGATGCTGAAGTAGAAAAATCACATCTACAAGATCACATCTATAATAAAATTAAAAACGATAATTCCTGCCAACGAGGTCTTCGAGGGCGACACCTGAACAATAAATCTATTTATTCTAATATATTATGTTTTATTTTCGAGAATCGGTGATTTTTCTATTGACAAGCATCGAAATCTATAATTAGTATAATACCTAAAAAACTTACAACTCATGCCACGAAGGGGGCTCCCATGGACGACGTCTTCACCGTTTTCGCCGCCGGCCAGTATTGCAACGTCCCTTCCAGGACCATCATCGAGTGGATCGAAGGGGGGCGCATCAAGGCCCATGAAACCGCCGGGGGGCACCGGCGCATCAAGCGCAGCGACCTGGAACAGTTCATGCGGGAAGAGAGGATCCCCATCCCGACGGAGGGGCCGGCCGCCACCCGCCGCCGGATCCTGGTGGTCGATGACGACCCGATCATCGTAGAAAGCATCGTTCAGGCGCTGGAGGAGGACGAGCATGATTACGACGTCATCTCCGCCTCCGACGGCTTCGAAGCCGGCTTGCAGGTCGCGCACTTCCAGCCCGATCTCCTCATCCTGGACATCATGATGCCGGATATCAAAGGCTACGAGGTCTGCAGGAAGATCAAGTCGTCTCCAGACACGTGCGACACCCGGATCATCGTTCTTTCCGCCTATCTGGACGACGAGAAGTTCGAGCGCATGAAGGAGAACGGTGCAGACGCCTGTTTTTCCAAGCCGCTGCCCCTGCCCCGCCTCAAGGAAGAGGTGCACCGTCAACTGGAGGACAGGGCGTAAGCGGGTCCACCCGCCGCCGCACCTGGATTGCATAGGCCGGATCTCTATCCGGCAGAGAGGGGAGGAGGTCGTTCATGAAACTCAAGGAGGCGCTGCAAAAGAAACGATTCGTCGTCACGACCGAGATCCAGACGCCGCTCGACCAGGAATCCGGCGGGCTGATCATCCAGAACCTCGAGCGGATCCGCGGGCGCGTCGACGGTGTCACTCTGTCCGAGACCGAACTCGAGGGCGTCGTGGGCGACACGATCAAAACCTGCGAACTCCTGAAACAGAACCGCTTCGAATCGATCTATCAGACGACCACCCGGGAAAAGAACCGAATCCAGCTCCAGAAAGACCTGATCGCCGCCCACCAGGCGGGTGTGGAAAACCTGCTCGTCTTCACGGAGGACTACCGGATCACGGGAGACAGCTTACAGGAGATGATGTTCTTCCACGTGGACGCCGGCAAGCTGAAGTCCGTTCTCGATCACATCCGCGAAGGACACACGGTGGACGGGCGGGAGATCCCGGAGAAGGCGAATTTCCTCCTGGGGTCGGGGGTCGAATCGGTCTGGGGGCGGAACGTCCCGGATCTCGAACTCCGGGAGATGGAGGAAATGGTCCGAGTCGGCACCGGCTACTTCCTGACCACTCCGGTCTTCGATCTGGACCGCTTTCAGAAATTCCTCTCCCGCACCAACACCTTCGGGGTGCCGGTCATCGCGGAAGTCCTCATCCTGCGGACAGCCGGCGTAGCCCGTTTTCTCAACCGCCACCTCAGGAGCGGGCTTGTGCCCGACTGGGTGATCCGGAAACTCGCCCAGGCCGCGGACATCGAAAAGGCGAGCCTGGAGTTGTTCGCCGACACGATCAAAGGACTCAGGGAGATCTGCGACGGCGTGCACATCATCACCATCGGCGGGGAGTCGAAGCTGCGGCAGTATCTGGACGCCGCCAGGCTGCGGTAGTGTCCACCCGCGAAGGGTCTTTTCGGCCAATCCCGGCGTCTACCTGCGCGTATGCTTGTGCAGCGGGCCAGGGATCGCCTCATCGCCAACATGTGCTCCCTCGATCCTGGCGGAAGGGACGCCACCCCGAAGGAATGAAAAAATCCAAGTCCGTCTAAAAAACGGAACATGAGTTCCAACAGACCCTGACTGGACCGTCGAGTTCCCAGAAAGACCTGTCCCAGCGACACCTGATGTTGCAATTTGAAAGCGTGTGTTCGGACGCCGGCAGTCCCGCCGCAGAGAGATGCATTTGCCGCCTGCCAGCGGTCGTCCGGTGCAGGGCCTTCACCCGCATGAGAAAGGAGCCGCCCCCGTGCAGTCCATTGTCCTGTCCATCAACGGCAAGAGGGTATCCGGCCCGCCCGGTGCGTCCGTTCTGAGCATCGCCGAGAAGAACGGCTTTTCGATTCCCACTTTGTGCCACCACCGCGATCTCGCGCCCTATGGCGCCTGCCGCATGTGCCTGGTGGAGGATGAGAAGAGCGGCCGGCTGATGGCCGCCTGCGTGACACCGGCCGCGCAGGACATGGCCGTCCTCACCCACTCACCGCGCGTCATGGAGCACCGGCGGAACATCGTGCGCCTGATGATGGCCGAACACCCCGAATCGTGCATCGTCTGCAGCAAGGGGAACCGCTGCGAACTGCGCCGGCTGGCTGCCGAACTAGGCGTGGGGGAATCCGGGCTCTACCCCATGCCGAACTACAAACCCTTCGAGACGCTCAACCCCTTCATCGTCCGCGACCTCTCCAAGTGCATCCTCTGCGGCAAGTGCATCCGGGCCGACCACGAACTCGTCGCGGCGGGGGCCATCGATTACTACGGGCGCGGCTTCGCCTCCCGCCCTGCGACGCTCCACGAACGGCCGCTCGAATCCTCCCGCTGCACCTTCTGCGGCACGTGCGTCTCCCTGTGCCCCACCGGGGCGCTGTCCACCCGCAGCAGCGCCTTCGTCGGCACCCCCGAGCACGAGCGCAACACCGTCTGCGGGTTCTGCAGCGCCGGCTGCAGCCTGGCCCTCGGGGTCTCGGACGGGCGCGTCGTCGAGGTCCATCCGTCGCGCGAACCGGACACGGTCAACGGCGTCACCTTGTGCGTCCGGGGGCATTTCGCGCACGACTTCCTCTCGGCGGCCGACCGTCTGCGCCATCCCTTGGTCCGCAGCAAGGGGGAAAACGGCGAGGACAGCCTCCAGCAGGCCGATTGGAACGAGGCCCTCTCTCTGGTCGGCGGGCGGCTGGCCGAAGTGAAACGCCGGCACGGCCCCGAAAGCATCGCCTTCCTTGGTTCGAGCAAGTGCAGCAACGAGGAGAACTACCTCCTGCAGAAGATCGCCCGGGTCTGCTTCCGCTCCCCCCATGTGACGAGCGGCGGCAGCCTGAACGGGTACGCGCTGCTACGCGCGGTCGAAGACCGGCTGCAGGGCGCCGGCCGCGTGCGCCCCCTCGCCGGCCTCGAGCAGGCCGACGCGATCGTGATCGTCGAGGCGGACCCCGACCACACCGTGCCGGTGGCGGCTTACCACATCCGGCGAGCAGCCCGGCGGGGCGTCCCTCTGGTGGTGGTGGACCAGATCCGCACCGGCTGCTGTGAGATCGCCTCGGCCTGGCTGGGCCGGGGAGGGCGTCCGTCTTTGGAGGTACTGAACGCCCTCACGGCGGAGCTGGACAAGACCCGGGCCTTCGACCGGATCTTCATCGAGGGACGGACGACGGGCTGGGAGGACTGGGCAGCCCGCTTCCGTACGCTCGCCCCTGAAAAGGCCGCCGCAGAAGATCCAGCCCTCCAGAATGAGATGGAAAAGGCCGCCCTCCTGCTCCGTAACCGCAAGATCGCCTTCGTGATCGGCCACGATCTGCTGGAGCGCGACCAAGGCCCCGCCGTCTTCGACACGGTCATGAACCTCGCGCTCTTGACCGGCAGCATCGGCCCGCGGAATGCGGGGATCTTCGTCCTCGGCATCGAGAACAATCTGACGGGGGCGTTCGATATGGGGGCCGTGCCAGACCTGCTGCCAGGGCGGCGCAGGCTTCAAGACACCGCCGCCCGGCAGAGGTTCGAAAGCCTCTGGGGAAACGAACTGCCGGCCGGACCCGGGCTCGATGCGAGGGAGATCGTGGAGGCGGCGCTTGCGGGCCGTCTGAAGGCCCTTTACATCATGGGGGAAAACCCTCTCCGGTCGATGCCGGACCCGGAGCGGGTCGGCAAGGCGCTGGGAAAACTGGAGTTCCTCGTCGTCCAGGACATCCTGATGACGCGCACCGCGCGTCTTGCCCACGTGGTGCTTCCGGGGGCGGCATTCGCTGAAAAGGGGGGATCCTTCACCAACCTGGAAGGACGGGTGCAGGCCTTCGAGCCGGCGGTCGCCCCCCCCGGCGAGGCTCTGCCAGACTGGACCATTCTGGCGCAGCTGGCCCGCAGCCTCGGCTATCCGGAGCATTACGCCACGCTGGAGAAGATCCGCCAGGAGATCCGGACCGCCGTGCCTGCCTACGCCGAACTCGGCTTGCGGCGATGGGGCTGGGTCACAGCGGCGGAGACCCGGGAAGGCCAGGGGTCAAACGGCCTGCGCTTCGCGCTGGCGCCTCCGGCCTCGTGGGAGCCGAGCCGCCTGGAGACGGCTTTTCCTTATGAAGCCCTGATCGGCGCCCAGCGATGGCATCTCGGCAGCGGAACCCGCACCAGCCGTTCGGAGCGTATTCGTGATTCGGGCAAACAAGGAGAGATCGAACTTTCTCCGCACGACCAGTCCGCCCTCGCCCTTGGTGCGGCAGGCAGGGTCCGCGTGACATCCGCAGCGGGGAGCATCGAGCGCGGCTTCACCGTCAACCGGGAACTGCCGCCGGGGAGGCTGATCATCCCCCAGGGATTTGCGGGGAACGATGTCATGCGGCTGATCGGCTTCGAACGTCTGGCGTGCTCCAAGGGGGGATGGCGGACCTGCGCGGTCCGGGTCGAAAAGGCCTAGGCGTCGGCGCGGACGGGCCGGGGTGGGAAGAAGCGCCATCAGACACCAACGCCGCCCGTCTCGACCCTGAAAGGCGCCGGAAAGCCGCTTCCGGCCTCCGGACCATGAAAAACCCCCTTGCGCCGCAGGTTGCGCGGTCACGCGGGGGCCGGAAACGCGGCCGTCATTAGGGCAATCCAAATGAAAGAGCATAAGGCAGGGAGAACCGCAAACGAAGCCGTATAAAACCGGCCGGGTTTCAAAACCATCGCCCCGGAATTCTTCCCGAGGATCATCGACCCAGGACATTCCTGAGGACCAAGGAGCGTTTCCATGGAAGACACGACCCGTTTCGACAGCGAGACACTCGACCGGATCATTGCCAGACACCGCGAGGAAAGTTGGGGCCTGATCCCGCTCCTCCAGGAAGTCCAGGAGGCCTTCGGCTACGTCCCGCCCGAGGCCATCGAGCCCATCGCCGACGCCCTGCAGCTGTTCCCGGCGCAGGTCCAGGGGGTGGTGACCTTCTACTCGGGGTTTTCCCTCAAGCCCAAAGGGCGCTGCGTCCTGAAGGTCTGCCGCGGCACGGCCTGCCACGTCAAGGGCAGCCGCAGCATCCTCCGACTGATTCAAAAGGAACTCGACCTGAAGGAGGGCGAAACCAGCCCCGACTACCAGTTCACCCTCGAGACCGTCGCCTGCCTTGGGGCCTGCTTTCTGGCCCCGACCATGATGGTCAACCGCGATTACTTCGGCAGGCTCAACCCGACCAAGGTGGCCAGCGTGCTCAGCGAGTATCGCAAAGACAAAGAGGAGGCGTAAGTCCATGCAGAAGCTCGCATCCATCGGCCAACTGGAATGGCTGCGGAACAAGATTCTGGCCGAGGCCGACGCCGGGCGGACCGAGATCCACGTCTGCATGACCGGCTGCCGGGCTTACGGGGCGGCCGCCGTCCGGGATGCCCTGCTCGAAGAAGTGGCCCAAGCCGGCCTCGAACGCCAGGTGGAGGTCCGCTCGACCGGGTGCCACGGTTTCTGCGCCAAGGCGCCGGTCGTAGCGATCGAGCCCCTGGGCGTCCAGTACCAGGAGGTCGACCCGCAGGACGCGGCGGAGATCGTCCGGAGCACCCTGAAGGAGGGGCGGTTGATCGATCGGTTGGCCTACCGCGACCCGAAGAGCGGACAGCCCATCTACTACCGCAACCAGATCCCCTTCTATCAGAAGCAGGTGCGCCGGGTCCTGGCCCACTGCGGACGGATCGACCCCACCCGGATCGAACACTACATCGCCGCGGGCGGGTACAAGGCCCTCGTCAAGGCCTTGACGAAGATGACCCCGGAATCGGTGATCGAGGAGGTCGTCCAGTCGAAGCTGCGGGGCCGCGGCGGGGCGGGGTTCCCGACCGGCCTCAAGTGGCGCTTCGCCCGCCAGTCCCAAACCACCCCGAAATACGTCGTGTGCAACGCGGATGAGGGGGACCCCGGGGCCTTCATGGACCGGGCCCTGCTCGAAGGCGACCCCCACGCCGTGATCGAGGGGATGATGATCGGCGGCTATGCCATGGGGGCCGAATACGGCATCATCTACGTGCGCGAGGAGTACCCCATCGCCGTCGAACACCTGAACCTGGCCATCGAACAGTGCATGGAACTCGGGCTCGCCGGCGAAAACATCCTCGGCACCGGCTTCGATTTTCACCTTTCCCTCAAGAAGGGCGCCGGGGCCTTTGTCTGCGGCGAAGAGACCGCGCTCATGGCCTCCATCGAGGGCCGGCGCGGCATGCCCCGTCCCCGCCCGCCCTTCCCGGCGCAGGCCGGCGTCGACGGCAAGCCCACCAACATCAACAACGTCGAGACCCTGGCCAACATCCCGCTCATCATCGCCAACGGCGCGGCCTGGTACGCGGAGATGGGCACGGAGGCCAGCCGCGGGACCAAGATCTTCTCCCTGGCCGGCAAGGTCAACAACACCGGGCTTGTGGAGGTCCCCATCGGGACGACGATCAAGGAGGTCGTCTTCGACATCGGGGGCGGCATACCGAAGGGACGACGCTTCAAGGCCGTTCAGATGGGCGGGCCGGCCGGCGGCTGTGTCCCGGCGCGCTTTCTGAACCTGCCGATCGACTACGACACCATCCAGCGGATCGGCGCCATCATGGGCTCGGGCGGGATGGTGGTCCTGGACGAGAACAACTGCATGGTGGAAATCGCGCGCTTCTTCCTCAACTTCACCCAATCGGAGTCCTGCGGCAAATGCGCCCCGTGCCGGCTCGGGACCACCCAGCTCCTCGAGACCCTGACACGCATCACCGACGGGCGCGGCCGCGCCGAAGACATCGCGGCCATCCAATCGATCGGACGCACGATGACCGAGGCGTCCCTGTGCGGCCTCGGGCAGGCAAGCCCCAAACCGGCCCTGTCCACCCTGATGTACTTCGAGGACGAATACCGGGAGCACATCCAGGAGCACCGCTGCGCGGGAGCGGTCTGCGACGCTATGGTGATCTCGGCCTGCCAGCATGCCTGCCCGGCCGGCATCGACGTCCCCAACTACGTGGCGGCGGTCGCCCAGGGAGACTACAAGGCGGCGGTCGACATCATCCGGGAGCGCAATCCCTTTCCGGCCGTCTGCGGGCGGGTCTGCATCCACCCCTGCGAGTATAAGTGCCGGCGCGGCGAACTGGACGAACCGGTCGCGATCCGCGCCCTCAAGCGCTTCGCCGCCGACTGGTACTACCAGCGCTACGGGGCGGCCCATGCGCCATTTCCCGTGACCCGCCCCCAGAAGGTGGCGGTGGTGGGCGCCGGGCCGGCGGGCCTCACCTGCGCCTATTTCCTGGCCAAAATGGGATACGCTGCGACCGTCTTCGAGGCCCAGCCGGTGCCGGGGGGCATGCTCGGGATCGCCGTCCCGGAGTTCCGCCTCCCACGCGCCGTCATCGACCTCGAGATCCAGTCGATCGCCAACGCGGGCGTGCGGATCGTGTGCAACCATCCCATCGATGCCAACCACACCATCAACGATCTCCTCAAGGAGGGCTTCAGCGCCGTCTTCATCGCCGCGGGCGCCCAGGCGAGCAAGCGGATCGGCATCCCCGGGGAGGAGGAGGGGCTGGCCGGGCTGCATTACGGCCTCACGTTCCTCAGAGATGTGCGGATGGGGCTTGGCGGCCGACTGTCCGGGAAGACCGTGGTCATCGGCGGGGGCAACGTGGCCATGGACGTGGCCCGCACGGCCCTCCGCGCCGGGGCGGAGGACGTCCAGCTCTTCTGCCTCGAGAGGCGCGACGAGATGCCCGCCTGGGAGAAGGACGTGGAGGAGACCATCGAAGAGGGCATCGTCATCAACCCGGCCTGGTCGCCGGTTCAGATCGAACATACGAACGGCGCGGTCAGCGGCATTCAGTTCATGCGCTGTCTGTCCGTCTTCGACCAGAACGGCCGCTTCAGCCCGGAGTGCGACGCGGACGACACCCAGTTCATCAAGGCCGACCACCTCATCATCGCCATCGGCCAGGCGCCCGACATGTCGTTCCTGCCCGAGGACAGCCAGCTCGAACGCGCTTTGTGGGGCGCCCTCGCCGTGAACGAAAACACCCTCGCCACCAACATCCCCGGGGTCTTCGCCGGCGGGGATTTCACCACCGGCCCGACCTTTGTGATCCGGGCGATCGCCTCCGGCCGCCGCGCGGCCCTGGCCATCGACAAGTACCTGCAGGGGGACAAGTCTGGAATACGAATGGTGGATGAAAAGACGCCCCTGGCGCAGGATACGGGCCTCGCCCTCGAGGAAGAATCGACGGAGGACCGGCCGCGCATACCGGTCGAGATGGAGGACCCCGCGGAACGAGTCCACGACTTTCGGGAGGTTGAAAGGGGATTCAGTGCCGAACAGGCCCACGTGGAAGCACGGCGCTGCCTCAGGTGCGACCTTGAAAAAGAGAGGAGTCGAGCATGATCCGGACCATCACCCAGCCAAAGCCCATCGAGGAAGTCGAGCGCCTGCTCGAGGGGTTGGACAGGATATTCATCATCGGCTGCGGGACCTGCACCACGCTGACCCGCACCGGCGGCGCACCCGAAGTCGCAGCCATGCAGCAGACGCTCTCCGAGAAGGGCAAGGTGGTGACCGGGACGACCGTGGTGCCGGTGGCCTGCGACAACCTGACCCCGCAGATCCTGAGCGAGCAGGGAGGCCGGATCGACCAGGCCGATGCCCTGCTGGTGATGTCCTGCGCCTTCGGGGTCCAGACCATCGCGAGTCAGCTGAGGTGCCTGGTGATCCCGGCCCAAAACACGCTCTTCATCGGAAAGGAACGTCCGGACGGGCGGTTCGACGAGATCTGCACCCAGTGCGGCACCTGCATCATCGGGGAGACGGGAGGGATCTGCCCCGTCACCGCCTGCCACAAGGGCCTGGTGAACGGCCCCTGCGGCGGGACGAACAACGGCAAGTGCGAGATCGACGCCGACAAGGACTGCGCCTGGACGATGATCTACAACCGCTTGAAGGAGCTGGACCGGCTCGATGCCATGCGCCGCTACCAGCGCCCGCGCAACCACCTGGGCGAACCGAGCCCCGGCCGCTATCGCCTGCCCGCAGCCTCCTGAAGCGATGCCGGCCTGGTGATGGGACGGCCAACCGGAAGGCGTTGCGGCGACGGCGGTCGATCCCCTTCGGTACGGCAGCCCGGAGATCGATGCCCCGGCCGAGGATGAACGGTGGGCTTGGCCGGCGTGCAGTGAAGATCGGGCAACGGTCTTCAAGTTGCGTGCGCCGACGGCTGATCCCCTTCGGTACGGCAGGCCGGAAATCCATGCCTCGACCGAAGAAGCCCAAAAGGCCGAGCAGGCCTGGAGAGCGGAAAGAGGCTGCCGACGGCATGCTGCGCAGCCGGCAGCCAGGCAGGTGGCGAGCCGCCGGCGGCCGCAGGCGCCCGGACGGCTGCATGAATGGACGCCCCAATGTCACACTGTGTGAAACTGGAAAGGATGATCTCATGACCTCTGCATTCAAGAAGGCCCTGGATTCCGGCAAGTTTGTGGTAACGGCCGAAGCGGCCCCCTCCAAGGGCACCCGCCTCGAGAAGATGCAGCATCATGTGGAGATACTGAAGGACAAGGTGGATGGCCTGAACGTGACCGACCATCAGAGCTCGGTCATGCGCTATCCGTCCCTCGGGGGCGCACTCCTGGTCAAGGAGCACGGCGGCGAGCCGATCCTCCAGATGACCTGCCGGGACCGAAACCGCCTCGCCCTCCAGGCCGATCTCCTCTTCGCTCACAGCCGCGGCATCCGCAACGTCCTCTGCCTGACCGGCGACTCGGTCATGCTGGGCGACCACAAAGAGGCCAAGGGCGTGTTCGACCTCGACTCTTCCCAGCTCCTCGCTGCCATCCGCACCATGGAGCGAGGCAAGGATATGGCCGGGAACGAGCTCGACGGGGCCATCGACATGTGCGCGGGGGCCATCGTCACGCCGGAGGCCAACCCGATCGAGCCGCAGTTGATCAAGTTCGAGAAGAAGATCGAAGCCGGCGCCGAATTCATCCAGACCCAGGCGGTCTACGACCTCGACAACTTCAAGCGCTTCATGGACTACGCCCGGCGCTTCCCTGTCAAGATCCTGGCGGGCATCATCCTGCTCACCTCCGCCCCCATGGCCCGGTTCATGAACAAAAACGTCGCCGGGGTGGTGGTGCCCCAAGCCCTGATCGATGAGATGGCCGCGGCCCCCAAAGGGGGCGCGCTAAGCAAAGGCATCGAAATCGCAGGACGGATGATCCGCCGGATCAAGGAGGAGGAGATCTGCGACGGCGTGCACATCATGGCTATCGGAAAGGAGGAGGTCGTCCCGGAGATCATGGCCGAGGCGGGGCTCCTGTAAAAATACTGCAGGAAAAAGCCTCTTCCAGACAGTCTTCACCAGCAGTTTACCGTTGACCTGGGGTGGTTTCTCCGCTAGAAAGAAAGATCATATTTTTTTCATCGATAAGAAAAAATCGTTTCCGTTCGGAAACCAGAGAGGAACAGGACCCCATGGCCAAGCACAAGAAGATCGAAAGAAAACGAGAAATCGAACGACGTCGGCGCCGCCGGGAAAAGCGGCTCAAAGCGCGGGCCCGCGAAGAGCGCCTCGCGCGCGGAGGCCAGGCACAGGCCTGATCGATTCTTCTCCCCTTGACCCCTTCAGTCCTTGCCGGGAGGCCAGGGCCAGGCGAGCGGGATCGGGGAAACGAGGGTGACCGCTTCGTCCCGGGTAGGATGGCGGACCGTCAGGCTGTAGGCCAGGAGCGCGAGGAGCCCGGTTTTTCCTTTGGCCGTGCCGCCGTAAAGCCGGTCTCCGAGAATGGGACAGCCGATGGAGGCGAGCTGCAACCGGATCTGGTGGTGGCGCCCGCTCAGAAGTTCGACCTCGACCAGGCTCGATCCGCCCGCCTGGTCCAGGGTTCGATAGCGCAGTTCGGCCTTTTTTGCATCAGGGTGCTCTGCTGGTACGATGAGCGCCCTTTTTCCGTTCCAGCTCACATAGGCGGTCAGGGCGCCTTCGACGGGTTGCGGCGTGCCGACGACAACGGCACGATAGATCTTCCGGCAGCTCCGCTCACGGAACTGTTCCGAAAGCCGCCGCGCCGCCTTGGAGGTACGCGCCAGGAGGACTACCCCCGCAACCGGGCGATCCAGCCGGTGCACCAGCCCCACGAAGACCTCGCCGGGCTTGGCGTAACGCGCCCGGATATAGTCCTTCGCCCAATCCAGAAGCGAGTAATCCCCGGTGTGGTCGCCCTGCACCAGCATCCCGGCCGGTTTGTAAAGCCCCAGCAGGTGGTTGTCCTCGTAGAGGACCCGAACCGTCTCTCGATGACCGATCATCTCGAACCACCCGCTTCCGGACCGGCGGCGCCGGCGCGAAACGCAACCCCATGAGAGGAGACCCCATGCGTCCAGGCCTCAAGGCCATGATCGCCCTCTTCGAGCGCAGCGGCATTACCCTTTCGGAGCAGGAGGCCAGGCAGTTCTGGCGGTTCCACACGCACCTGCGCGAACGGAACGCCGAACTCGACCTGACGCGGATCACCCATTTCGACAACATGGTCCTCAAACACTATGTAGACTGCTCCCTGGTGCCCCAACTGATCGACCTGCCCTCCCCGCTCCTCGACATCGGCTCGGGCGCGGGGTTTCCCGGCATCCCCATCAAGATCCGGCGGCCGGAGGTCGAACTGATCCTGGCCGAGGGTCGCCGAAAACGGGTCGATTTTCTCCAGGAGGTCTGCGATCTCCTGGGGCTGTCCGGGGTCACCATCGTTCATGCCACCATTAAACCCGATTTCGACCTCCCGGTCCAGGGGGTTATCACCCGGGCGGTGGAAACCATCGGGAGGACGCTTGCGCGGGTGGAGCCCTTTCTGCCCCCGGGGGGAGATGTGATCCTCATGAAGGGACCGCACTGCGACGAGGAACTCGCAGAGGCATCGAGGCGGCTCGGGGAGACCTATGAGCTGAAAAGGGACATCGCTTACATCATTCCGCAGACCCCGCACCGCCGCCGCCTCATCGTCTTCAAACGCCGGGAGGGGGCCGGGCCGCGGATGCGAAGACCGCTGACGGCCGGGGCCGCACCGCGCGCGGCAGCCGCCCCGCAGCGAGAGGTTGCGGAGATCACCAGCGCGGCCAATCCCTTCTTCAAAGACCTCCAGAAAATGACCCGGGCGCGCGGGATCAAAAAGCTCGGAACCGCCCTCTTCTGGGGGGCGAAAAACATCGCCGAGGTCCTCGCGGACTTTGCGGCGCAGACCGCCGGCATCATCTACTGCCAGGGGGAAGACCCGCCGGACCTTCCCCTGCCGGACGGCCTGCCGGCCTATGCGCTCGCCCGGGAGCTCTTCCGCCAGATCGACCTCTTCGACACGCGCTACCCGGTCCTCCTCGTGCGCCCGCCCTCGATGGAAACATGGTCCGCGGCCGGCGCGCCGCCGGGCTGCACCCTGCTCGTCCCGTTCCAGGACCCGGCCAACGTCGGGGCCGTCATCCGCACGGCCGCCGCCTTCGCGGTAGACCGCGTCGTGCTCCTGCAGGAAGCCTCGCACCCCTTCCACCCGAAGGCCGTACGGGCGGCGGGCAGCACCCTTTTCCGGGTGCCGCTGCTGGAGGGGCCGTCCATCGAGGCGCTCCAGCCGGACCGGCTCCCGCTGATCGCCCTCTCACCGGCAGGGCGCGACATCGGGCGGTTCCGTTTTCCGGAGCGCTTCTGTCTGATACCGGGCCTCGAGGGCCCCGGGCTGACCGACGCCCTGGCAGAGGCCGAGACGCTCTCGATCCCCATGGCACGCGGCGTCGAATCGCTGAACGCCGCGCTCGCCGCCGGCATCGCCCTGTATCTCTGGCGGCGCGGACTGAGCAGCGGCTGAAACCCGGGCCTTCTTCAAGGCGATCACGGTCGGGAAAAGGCGTATACTTACGGCGCTGCGGACTGAACATTTGAAATCCAGACCGGGCCGCCGGCTCCGCCCCGGACGGAACCGGTGCCCCTGGACGTCGGTCTGAGGGATTCCCGCAGAAGGAATCGGATTGAACGAGGTCAACGAAAAGGACATGCAAGTCAACTGTCAACAACATCGGAAGACTATGGAACTGCTTGGGCTGAAGCTGCAGCTCGAAGAATCGGAAATGGACGCTGAAACGCGGAAGGCCGTTCAGGCGCGGATCAGGGAACTGGAGCACGACCTGCAGATGGACTGACGCAGGGTCGTGCGGAAAAGGACCGTCGGACCCGAAAAAGCCCAACCGGTGCCGACCGGCAGGTATTTCGCAAAACCGGGTTTTCAGAAGGTCTTTTGGCTGTCGATGAGGATGGTCACTGGCCCGTCATTGACGAGGTGGACCTCCATCATCTCCTGAAAGCGGCCTGTCGCTACGGTGAGGCCCGTTCCCTTCATCTCCTCGACGAACCGGGCGTATATTTCGCGGGCCTTCTCCGGCCTGGCGGCGCGCACGAAGGAGGGGCGGCGGCCCTTGCGGCAGTCGGCCCAGAGGGTGAACTGGGAAACCACCAGCACCTCCCCCTGCACATCCTGGACGGAAAGGTTCATGGCCCCGCCGGCATCCGCGAAGATCCGCATCTCGACGATCTTCCGGGCCAGATAGGCCGCATCCGCCTCCGTATCCGCCTCCCCGACACCCAGCAGCACGAGGAGACCGGGGCCGATCCGTCCGACGACCGTTCCGTCGATATCCACCCGCGACTCTTTCACCCTTTGTATAACGGCGCGCATCGTCTAAAAGCCTCCCTTGAAAGACCGAGGTTGCTTGAACGGGCTAGAGGCCATGCGGGCGATCGGGCCGGTCCCAGGAACTTACAGCCGGCACCTAAACCTCGCGGACCCGCTCGGTCGCAGATTTGCGGGGCGCAGGGACGGTGCGTCGCGCCGGCGAACCGGCTGCGCAGGATACATTCAAACGAAAGGAACCGCCTCCGATGGGCCCGACCCTGGTCCTGATCAACCCCTGGATCCACGATTTCGCCGCCTATGACCTCTGGGCCAAGCCGCTCGGCCTGCTCACCCTGGCCGCAGCGCTGCGGCGAAGCGGCTACCGCATCCATCTGATCGATTGCCTCGACGTCCACCACCCCTCCTTGCTCGAGGGCGAGGGAACCTCCGCGGTCAAGCGGCGTCTTTACGGAACGGGGAAATACCCGCGCCTCGAGATTCCGAAGCCCGCCTGCCTGAGCTTCGTCACCCGCCCCTACAGCCGCTATGGCATCAGCCCGGCCGCCTTTCAGGCGGATCTGGCCGCCCTCCCCGAACCGGACGCCATCCTGGTGACCTCTCTCATGACCTACTGGTATCCGGGCGTCAAGGCCGCCATCGCCGCGGCGCGCGCCGTGCATCCCAAGGCGCCGGTAATCCTCGGAGGGATCTACGCGCGCCTCTGCCGGCGGCACGCCGCGGCAACAAGCGGCGCCGATCACGTAGTTTACGAGGATGACCCACAGACGCTCATCGCCCTGCTGACCCGCCTCGGGCTGCCCCCGCCGCCCGCGTCGGTGCGCAAGCAGCCCTTGCACCCATACCCGGCCTTTGATCTCCTCCACGGCCTAGATTACATCTGCCTGCTCGCCTCGCGGGGCTGCCCCTACCGCTGCCGCTACTGCGCAGGCCCCTTTCTGAACCCGTGCACCGCGCGCAGAGAAGCGCAAGACGTCGTCGACGAGATCCGCTATTGGAGCCGTGAAATGGGCGTCGTTGACATGGCCTTTTATGACGATGCGCTCCTCGCCGGCCCCGGGGATTCGATCCGGAGCCTCCTAGAAGGGATCGCCGGCGAGGCGCCGGGCGTCCGCTTCCACACCCCGAACGCCCTCCATGTCCGGGAGATCTCGCGCGGGACCGCCCTCCTCCTGCGTCAGGCGGGCTTCCGGACCATCCGGCTGGGGCTCGAATCGGCGGATTTCTCAGGCCGGCGCATGGACGAAAAGGTGCGGCAGGGGGAATTCGAAAGGGCGGTGGAAAACCTTCTGTACGCCGGATTCCAGGGGACGGAGATCGGGGCCTACCTCCTGGCCGGCCTGCCGGGCCAAACCGGAGAAGCCGTCCACGCGGGCCTCTCCCTGGTGGAAAAGGCGGGCGTCATGCCCTTCATATCGGAATACTCGCCGATCCCGCACACAGCCCTCTGGGAGGCGGCCCGGGCTTCCTCGGCCTATGATCTGGCCGGCGAGCCCCTCTTTCACAACAACACCTTGCTCCCCTGCTGGGATGCACGCGAACGGGCCCGCCTGCCGGAACTCAGGGGCAGGCTGCGCACCATCCGCGAGTCCGTGCGGGACCGCTGCGCCCGCCCGCCGTATGCCGTCACGGCCGAAGCCGACTTCAGGTCCGGTTGATCAGGCTCGCCGCATAGCCGGCACCGAAGCCGTTGTCGATGTTGACCACCGTCACCCCTGCCGCGCAGGAATTGAGCATGCCGAGAAGCGCCGCCAGACCCTGAAAACCCGCGCCGTAGCCAATGCTCGTGGGCACCGCGATGACCGGCCGGTCTACGAGCCCGCCCACCACACTCGGAAGCGCCCCTTCCATACCGGCGACCACGATGATGACCGAGGCCTGCCGCAGGCGCTCCTGCGCCCGAAGCAGCCGGTGCAACCCGGCGACGCCTACGTCGAAGAGCGTCTCCACCGTGTTGCCGAGAAAGCGCGCCGTGACGGCCGCCTCCTCGGCCACGGGAATATCGGAGGTCCCGGCGCTCACGACGAGGATCGTCCCCCGGCCGCTCGGGGCGGGTATTTCGCGGATGAATGTGAGGACGCGCCCGCGGGGGTGATAGACGCTCCCCGGGAAGGCCCGTTCGAGGACATCGGCCTTTTCGGGGGCGAGGCGGGTCACGAGGACGTTGTCCCCCGCGTCGATCATCCGCTCCATGATCGCCTGAATGTCGGCGGCATCCTTTCCTTCGCCATAGATCACTTCGGCCGCGCCGCGCCGCAGCGGACGGTGATGATCGAGACAGGCAAACCCCATGTCCTCGAACGGGAGCGATTTCAGGCGCTCGAGACACGCCTCGACGGTGGTCTCTCCGCGCTTCAACTCCCTCAGAATGCCTTCCAGCTGTTCTCTATTCACGCTCTTTCACGCACATCCCTTCCGCTTCGGGCCGAAAGGGCGCCTTTCAGCCGCCGGCCGGCCGGGTCTTCATTCATCGGACAACCGCCATCCATCGCGGCAGGATCCGCTCGGCAAACCAAGCTGCGGGGCTGTTCCCTGCAAAAGACGCCACAGACGGCAACCTCGAGGACCGTAGAGAAGAACCCGCCGGACATGAGGAGGCGATGGCTGAAAACGGCCCGCCGGGATCATTCTCTCGCCAGACCCGCACAGGCGGTTCAATCGAGGAGATGCTCCTCTTTCAGAACCGTCATGGCCCGCTGGCCGATCGTCGTCACCCGGCTGAGGGCCTTCGTCAGATGGTGGACCGCATCGAAGCCCACGCCGGAGGCAACCATCACCAGCGCTTGATCCAAAAAAGACTGGACCTCTCCCCAGCCCTCGTCGGGGGCGATGCGCGAGGACAGCTGCACGTCATGGGCGATCAGGTTCACGAGGGTCCTGATCACCCCCTCTGCACCGCGCTTTTCCATGCCCTGAAGGGCGTCCATGGACTGAAGGGCGGTCGACGCCCAGATGATGCCGCCTTTGATCTTTTCGCTTTGGGAAAACGCCATGATGGCTTCCTGATGCGTCACGGGTCAAAACCATCCTTTCTGTGAGGTGGAAGTCAAGGGGCACGGAGCCGCCGGCCGAATCCCAGCGGCACGCCGCGAGGATCACGCCTTGGGCTTTTCGTGAAACGCCCTGTAGACCGGATCGGCCTCCATGAGCTGCCGGCGCATCACCTTACCGACCAGTGTCTTCGGAAGATCATCCCGGAACTCGATCAACTTCGGCACCTTGTAGTGGGTGATATTCTCCTTGCACCACTCCCTCAGCTCCGGTTCGGTGATCTTCCCTTTCCAGTTGTCCTTGAGAACCACCCAGACCTTGATGAGTTCGCCCGTCTCGGGGTCAGGCAGACCCGAGGCGGCCACCTCCAGCACCGACTCATGCCGCCCGACGAGTTCCTCCACCTCTTTCGGGAACACCGAGTAGCCCCGCACCTTGATGAGCTGTTTCTTGCGGTCGCTGATCGTGACCCGCCCCTGTTCATCCATGTAGCCGATATCGCCGGTAAAAAGCCAGCGCTTACCGTCCCACTCCCGGATCGTGTCCGCCGTCTCTTTCGGTTGATTCAAATATCCTAGCATAACCTGCGGGCCGCTCGCCACCAGTTCGCCGTGCTCGCCGACAGGGAGTTCCTCGGTCCCCGTGGCGATATCCATGATTTTCCATTCGGTCCCCGGCAGGGGCAGGCCGATGGTGCCCGTCGTGCGAAAATCCGTGAGCGGTCCGGCGGAGATGACCGGGGAGCTTTCCGTGAGCCCATACCCTTCGACAATGACTGCGTTCGTCGCCTTCTCGAAGCGCTCCTGAACCGGACGGTGAAGAGGACCCGCCCCCGAGATGCAGGCGCGCATCTTCCGGGCGATCGGGAATTTCCCGATCTCCGGATAATCCGCCATCCGCTGGAAAAGCACCTCGGCACCGCAGTAGATGGTCTGTTTGTCGGGCGCAAGCCGGCAGATCGTCTTGATCAGTTCACCGGTCTCGGGCGGCTTCGGGAACAGCATCATCCACATGCCGACCCGGACGCTGGTGTTCATGACCGTGGTCATCGCAAAAGAGTGGAAAAGCGGCAAAACCCCGACGTCCGCGAAGCCCTTTCCCCCCATCCACATCCAGAGGGCGCACTGCACCGCGTTCGACACGCAGTTGAAATGCGTGAGCACAGCCGCCTTGGGCACGCCGGTCGTCCCGCCCGTCATGATATAGGTGGCCGGGTCATCGGGCAGAACGGAGACATCCGGCGGGGCCGGCGTCACCGCGAGGAGATCATTGAAGCGGATGGCCGAGGCCGGGACCTCCCCGGTCGGGATCTTCTTGAGCTTCTTCCCGAGCCAGCGCTTCAGCCCCGACATCCGGGCCAGATCGACGATGCCGGTCACGATCACGGGTTTGAGAGGGTAGACCTCCGCGATGGGTTTGATCAAAGGCTCGTAAAGAGCGTCCAGGGCGATGGCCGCCTTCACGCCCGTCACATTGAATTGATGGAGGACCTCCGCCGGTTTGTAGGTGGGATTGACCCCAGTCACCACCAGACCGAGACGTGCGCAGGCATAGTAGGAAATAACGTACTGGAAGGAGTTCGGCAGAACCAGGGCCACGACGTCCCCTTTCCTGAGCCCCAGGCCATGCAGGCTCGTCGCGAGGGCGTTGACATGGCGGTCTAGTTCCCGATAGCTCATGAAGGTTTCGAGGAACCACATCGCCTGCAGATCAGCATGCTTCGCCGCCGATTCGGCCAACATCTGATACAGGGAGATGCGGGGGAAATCGAAATTCCTGGGGACCTGCTCCGGCCAGCCTGCCTCGGGGCGAAACCAGGGCCGTGACTCCGGGACAAAAAAGGGATTCTCCATCAAGCCTGCCTCCTTGTGAACGTTATTCACCTGATTATGTTAGCATTTTTATAGCTGTTTCGGCCTCCGCGCTCAAGTCTTTTCGTTCTGCGGTAACAGGATTTTCTCTTGACCCGAGCCCTTTTTCTATATAAATCAAGGCATCGGCAAAACGATCGGAAACCCGGCCCCCTCCGGGGGCATCACACATCACGATGAAGGATTGCAGCCTATGTACACAGCAAGCGACCTGCGAAAAGGCCTCAAGGTGGAAATCGACGGTGAACCCTACGTCGTCACCGAGTTTCAGTTCTCGAAACCCGGGAAGGGGCAGGCCCTTTACCGATGCAAACTCAAGAACATGATCACCGAGGTCATCCTCGACCGGACCTACCGATCCGGTGACACGTTTCAGCAGGCGGCCCTCGAGGAACGCCGCATGCAGTACCTTTACAACCAGGAAAACGAATTCTGCTTCATGGACGTCCAGAGCTACGAACAGGCCTTCCTCAAAGAAGATCAACTCGGCGACGCCAAGAACTTCCTGATTGACAACCTGGAAGTGGATATCCTCTTTTTCGGGGAAAAGGCGATCGGCATCACCCTCCCCAACTTCGTCAATTTGACCGTTACGAAGGCCGACCCTTGGGTCAAAGGGGATTCGGCGGCCGGTGATTCGAAGCCCGTCACCCTCGAAACCGGTTATGTTCTGCGGGTTCCCCCCTTCATCCAGGAGGGGGAAAAGATTCAGATCGACACCCGCACCGGTGAATACGTTACGCGTGTCAAAGAATAGCCTCCTGCAGCACCCCTCCTTGGCCGTCGACCGCTCCGCCCTGCTCAGGCTGCGCGCCCGCCTGATCCAGGCGGTGCGGTGTTTTTTTCTCGAAGACGGCTTTCTGGAGGTGGAAACCCCCGTCCTTATCCCCGGACCCGCCCCGGAAACCCACATCGACGCCATCCCGGCCGAAGGGGGCTTCCTGCAGACCTCCCCTGAACTCTGCATGAAAAGGCTGCTGGCCCATGGCTTCGACCGCATCTTCCAGATCTGCAGATGTTTCCGGAGGGGAGAGCGCGGACGGCAGCACCTGCCGGAGTTCACCATGCTGGAGTGGTACCGGCTGGACGCCGACTACCTTCGGCTGATGACGGACTGCGAAGAGCTCGTTCGAGCGGTTGCCGAGGCCTTCGACTCCGGACCCCGCCTCCGCTATGAAGGTCGGTCGATCGACCTCACCCCGCCGTGGGAAAGACTGACCGTGGCGGAGGCCTTTACACGCCACTCGCCCGTTCCTCTCGAAGAAGCCCTCGCGGCGGACCGTTTTGACGAAATCCTCGTCTGTCACATCGAGCCCCGCCTCGGAACAGCCCGTCCCGTTTTTCTCTACGATTACCCTGCCGCGCTCGGCTCCCTGTCCCGGCTGAAGCCTGCGGACCCCCGATGGGCGGAGCGCGTCGAGCTCTACATCGGCGGGCTGGAACTCGCCAACGGCTTCTCGGAGCTGACCGACGCCGAAGAACAGCGCCGGCGCTTCCGAGAAGAAGCCTCGGTCCGGCGTAGGGAGGGTAAGGACGCCTATCCAGCACCGGAGCGTTTCCTGCGTGATCTCGAAAGGCTGGCCGGCAGGGAAGCCGCCGGGATCGCCCTCGGCATCGACCGCCTCGTGATGATCTTCACCGGCCGCATCTGCATAGACGACATCGTCGCCTTCATCCCCGAGAATCTTTAGGAAGTGCTTGCTTCCCGCGTCATTTCAGGATATAAGGGAAGCGAGTCTCCCAAAATCCATTCAGTCAGGAATGATTCGACGTTTCCGGAAAATGCGCACCGCCACCCAAACCATTGAGCCATTCGAAATCGCCGTCCAGCCCGAGGCCCCGCGCGCGAGGCGCTGCCTTGCATGCGGTATCATGCCCGTCAAAGGGGGGCGACGGTACTGCTCGAAGGAATGCCGGCAGCAGATGAATTGGGTGCTTTCCTTGTCCAAGGGGCTCCTCAAAGCCCTCAACACCCGCTACGCGGCTTTTTTTTTCACCAGCACCCACGTCATCCTCGACACCCTCCCGGTCTTTTCGAAGCGCATCTCGCGTTTCGTCGCCCGTCGCGCCCCCGGAAACAAACCCGCCCAGGATCTCAAGCATCTGATCCTCCGCTCCGGCGAGGAGTGGCACGATATGGTCCACAACCGGACCTCCAGGAGCTACGCCTCTTTTTATATGCTCGAGCGCAACCAGGAGGGGCGCATCGACCCCCAAAGCATCATGCCCGATCGGAACAGCAAGCCCCGGCTCTCGAAGGACGAGAGGTCCTGCCTGAAGATCCTGGACCTGGAAAACGAGGATCTTTCCTCCGATTCCCTCATGGTCAAGATCAGGCACGCCTACAAAAAGATGGCCAAGCGATACCATCCGGACGTCGGCGGCGACGCAGAGAAATTCAAACAGCTCAGCCGAGCCCATGAACAGATGCTCATCTGGGCCGAAAACCCTCAATACACTTCTCGCAAGGCCCTCGAAGACTGCTGGTCCTACGACGGATCCACCAACCGCTGGTCACCCCCGCTGTAATCGAATCGCTTCGGAAACGGTTTTTTTGCCGGTCTCGGCGTCAATCTGCATGTTCGCTTCTGCGGCGACCACCAACCGTCAAAGCATTTTTCGGACCGCACATTTTTCAAATCCGCTCTTTTGGAGCCTAGCCGTTTCCGCTATACTATGAACATGTTTTCGAACTCGGACACAACCAAAAATCAGCCGATCATCCTCTGGTATGCCCTTTACAAAGGGGAACTTTGCCGCATCCGGAAACAGTTCGCGGTCGGCCTGCTTTGCGAGGTATGGCGTGAAGGGGTATGGGTGGCCGGTCCGGATTTTTCAGCGGCGGACTTCACGGGAAGGATGATCAGCGAGGCGGAAGCCCGGAACTGGGTGCGCCTTCACTTTCGCACCAAGACCGTCCGCCCGGCGGACGGCGGATCACCAAAAAGGGAAAGACCATGATCGAAGCGATCGTCGAGCGACGCAGCATACGCAGCTTCACCTCTGATCCGGTCGAGGACCCGATCGTCGACCGGATCCTGACCCTCGGGACATGGGCACCGTCGGGCCTCAACAATCAGCCGTGGAAATTCATGGTGGTGCGCGACCCGGCACTGAAGGGCCGACTGGCCGAACAGACCAGATACAGCCGGGTGATCCTCGGGGCCCCCGTCTGCATCGCCGTCTTCCTCGACAACGCACAGAGCTACGACCGGGTGAAGGACATCCAGGCCGTCGGCGCATGCATCCAGAACATGCTCCTCGCGATCCACGAAATGGGGCTTGGCGGCGTCTGGCTGGGGGAGATTCTGAAAAACCGCTCCGTCGTCGAGGCCGTCCTCGAAGTCCCTGAGACCTGCGAACTGATGGCGGTCATCGCACTGGGCCATCCGGCTGAAAAGAAGAGATCCGGCAGCCGGAAACCCCTCGCCGACTGCCTTCTCGCCCGTAAATAGGCCCCCACCCCTGCATCACCAAATGTTCAGCCGGTTGACACAAAGACAAGGCAAACGGGGACCCGCTGTGAAGCGGTGGGACTGAGCACGCGAAAGGTGTGAAGAGAACGGGATCCGCCCCAAAGCGGTGGGACTGAGCACGCGCAGCGTGTGAAGAAAAAGACCGTTTTCAGCTTCGACCCGTTTCCGGCACGAAAACGAGGATTTTTGCCTCGTATCAAGAAAATCAAGAGGTTGTGCGGAGGCGACCTGTAGGTCGCCGCACAAGCAACCTCGCAGATTGACGCAGAGACGAGGCAAAAAGACCGTTTTCAGCTTCGACCCGTTTCCGGCACGAAAACGAGGATTTTTGCCTCGTATCAAGAAAATCAAGAGGTTGTGCGGAGGCGACCTGTAGGTCGCCGCACAAGCAACCTCGCAGATTGACGCAGAGACGAGGCAAAAAGACCGTTTTC
>ENA-OSEO01000532-OSEO01000532.1-sediment-metagenome-genome-assembly--contig:-NODE-532-length-94793-cov-7.549348_pt1 | contig 94793 bp, 88 predicted proteins | sample MGYA00237883_ERZ534232 | MGnify/ENA metagenome assembly ERZ534232
CATCATCGTGGCCGGGCGCATAACACCGGCGGATCAGGGCGATACCAGGACCATCCGAGGCGCGTTGGATGCCGCCAAGGAGAATCTGAGAACCGTATCGGAAGACCGAAGACCGCTGAGGGTCGTGACGGACAAAGGATATCACTATACGAATCTTATCGTTGAACTCAACCGCAAAGAGAAGATCGCCACCTATTTCCGCGAGCGAAACCCGGAACAATGGAGATTCTGGAACGGTGACAAGGAAGCATGCCGCGCGTTCCACGCCAATCGAGCACGCTGTCGGGGATCGGATGGAAAGGCACTGGGACGCAAGCGGGCCAACCTGGTTGAGAGAGCCTTCGCGCACCTGCTCGAAACCGCGGGGCTCCGACGCATGCATCTCCGAGGATTCGTCAATGTTCAGAAACGCTACTTGGCGCATGTACTGGCCTATAACCTGGGCGTGCTCATGAGAGCACTATTGGGGTTGGAACCCCGCGCAGCCGCCAGGATTGGAGGCTATGGGCCCTATTTTACGTCTATTGCCTGGCCATTTTAGGTCATTGGCTCCAAAACGGCCTCGAAGACGATGCAACCCCAGCGAATCGAGGGCTATCGGCTCAAGATTTACTTCCATTCGTTCTCATCAAGCCCCGTTCTTCAACGGGCTGGTAAGAAGGCCTTTCACGCAACAAATAACCCGTTCCCATCGCACAGTCTCCTCAGGTACGTCTCCGGTCGCCCCACGGCCTCCCTCCAACCTACCTGACCTTGAACCCTGGTCTTTCAACATCCGGACACCTCCTTCTTCTCATTCTCGCCTATCCCAATTCAGTGGCCAGAGAAACTGTAGACCAAAGGACCCCCGAATTGAGGGGTCTCAATTTTTCGACTACACCGTGCCCCTCAAGTCATGGTATCCTTGCAACAATCTTGATAGGAAAGAGCCCTAACCCCGCATGGGGTCTTTTGTCAATCGTATTCTTTTGCATCCTCCCGATTATTCGGGTGGCTTGCTGGCACTATCCATTTATAAAACTAAAGGTACGGCTTTGAGGTTGAGTTCCCCTCTATTTGATTTGTCTTGATGCGAATTCAAGCACTTGCTGATTCTTTGTTCCAAGGTGTCCTTCTCGGACTCTGTATGCGTTGAATCCGTGAGACACTTTAGCTCTTGGCGCAGGCGACTTATACCATAGGTACGAAACACATCCTAAGAAACGGATAGTCTAAACATGTGTGGAATCGTAGGCTACTCAGGCTTTTTCGACGCAGATCGTCTATCCCAAGCCAATCGATGTCAAACCCACCGTGGGCCGGATGACGACGGTGTCTGGTACGATCCAGCGGCCGGAGTTGGACTGGCACATCGGCGGCTGTCCATCCTCGATCTTTCGCCACTAGGTCACCAGCCCATGTGCAGCCGCGATGGTAGCGTGGTCTTGGTATTCAACGGCGAGATCTACAACTACCGCGAAATTCGTGCATCTTTGGAAAGCAAAGGTGTTGCTTTTTGCAGCAAATCGGATACCGAAGTCCTGGTGAATTTGTATCTGGCAGAAAGAGAGAAAATGTTAACGCGTCTCAACGGCATCTTCGCCTTTGCTTTGTGGGACAACCGGGATCAATCACTCTTTGTTGCCCGGGATGCATTTGGGGTTAAACCCCTCTATTACACATTTATGCATCGGGGTTTTGCCTTTGCCAGCGAAATCAAAGCCCTTCTGCACCTGGTGCCTGGAGTACGGGATCTGGATGTGGTTGCCCTACACCGTTATCTGAGTTTTCTGTGGTGTCCAGGGGACGGTACGCCTTTGAAAGCGGTGCGCAAGCTACTGCCGGGTGAAGCGATGATTGTGCGGGGCGGGCAACCCGTCCGTCGATGGACTTGGTACCAGTTACCGCCGTTTCGTGGAGTCGCAGCAGACTTAACTGAGGAAAGCGCCTTGGAGGGCACTGAACAACATCTTCGCCAAGCGGTGCATCGCCAGCTGATCGCGGACGTTCCCGTCGGAGCTTTTCTCTCTGGAGGTCTGGATTCCAGCGCTGTCGTGGCGTTTGCCCGTGAGCGAAACCCGAACATTCGTTGTTTTACTATTGAAACCACGGGTGGTCAAGAAGCCGGAACGACCGACGATTTGCCCTATGCCCGTAGGGTGGCTCGGCATCTGGGGGTAACTCTTGATGTGGTGTCCATCGACGCCGGGCAAATGGCGGGGGACCTGGAACGCATGGTGGCGCAACTGGATGAGCCGCTGGCCGATCCTGCGCCCCTCAATGTACTCTATATCAGCCAATTGGCGCGGAATCACGGAATGAAGGTACTGCTCTCCGGCGCTGGTGGAGATGATTTGTTCACGGGTTATCGACGCCATTTCGCCGTACACATGGAACGTTTTTGGGGTAGGCTCCCGGGCGCTGTACGCCAAGGCCTGAAAAAGGTCTCCGTGGGGCTGGATCACCGTCGGGCGCTGTTTCGCCGTTTGGCCAAACTCTTCAACGGTGCCAGCTTGGAAGGCAACGAGCGGCTGGTGAACTATTTTGAGTGGACTCGAGAATCGGACTTGCTGGCACTTTATACTGCAGAGTTTCGGGCCCAACTGGGAGATCACAGGGCGGCTGCCCCCCTGCTCGATTTCATTGAGCCTTTGCCCGCGAACTTATCACCATTAGAGAAGATGCTCGTCTTGGAACAGAGGTTTTTCCTGATCGACCATAATCTGACTTACACCGACAAAATGTCCATGGCCGTGGGAGTTGAGGTACGGGTGCCTTTCTTGGACCTGGATCTTGTGGACTTTGCCGCGCGGATACCGGTATGGCTGAAGCAGCGTGGCAGGGTGGGGAAGTGGGTACTTAAGAAAGCCATGGAACCGTATCTGCCCCGTGATGTGATTTACCGGCCCAAGTCCGGTTTCGGTGCACCATTGCGGCGCTGGATGCGCCGCGAGTTGCGCCCTTTGCTCGAAACACTGCTGTCTTCGGAAAGCCTCAAGCGACGCGGCCTCTTCGAGCCGACCGCCGTGAAGCGTCTGATCGCCCTCAACGACTGCGGACAGAAGGATGCGGCTTACACCTTGTTAACGCTGTTAAATATTGAAATCTGGTGCCGTGCATACGTGGATGCACCCGCCATGCGCCCACCACAAATCGGGACCCCATGAAGACGAGGAGAATACATATCCGAATCCTCCTCTGCTTCTTCTCAGCTGTGGTGTATACGCCGCAGACTGCGACAGTCTAACAAAGGTGGAAAATGAAACATTCGAGATCCATTTTCGCACAAATTTCACAAAACTATTCCCCGGGAAGAATCCGAAGGCTCTTCGGTGGCTGCGGGACAGTGGGTGAGACCGGCGTGTTAGAGAGGATCTTCTCCACAATTTGGGCCCTGATGGAATCCAGATCCGCCGTCTGAGACAAACGATCCTTCAGCCAGTTTCGCACGCTTTCGCTGTCCTGGATGCGGGCCAACCAAGTGGACAGGTAACGCATATCGTCCACAGCCTCCCGGAAGCCCTCCCATTGGACCGTATCAATGACCCCGCCCGATGTTGGGTAGGCAAATACATGATCGCGGTAGAGGGCGCTACCGTCGAAATCGTTCCAGATGTCCCCCTCGGCATGTTGATATGCGTAATTCATGACACCATCATAACCTGCAGCAAACAGGGACAGCCCATAACGTTTTCTGTAGATTTCGGGATCCTCAATACCCACTTGAGGGTTATTATAAGAAAATACTCGTGCCCCCTGTGCGTGCCAAGCAGCAAGCTGCTGTTCGGAAATCAGACCGAAAGCAATAATCGGTAGATCAAGAATGTCGCCCACCACGTCGAAGACATCCTGATTGCAGGCTACAAATACTTTAGCACCTGCAGTATGGATCTCATCCCAGCTTGGTCGCTGGTTTGCAACCATTGGAGCATCTAATTCGTCATGACCATAAATATGCACTCCACTGTAGCCATATTGGGCTGACAGGTTCATCCAAATATCCACCTTGGCGCGGAGTTGAGCTAACTCCTCTGTAGTAGACGGACTTCCCCATGTATTTGTTCCGCACACATACAACCGATTCTTAGGGATTCCAGTCGAGTTCCTTAAGGATAGTGCTTGTCCAACTTTACTACTGTCTGGACTTTGATATATAGTAGGATACAACACACCATGGTCTTTCATGTTTCTCAGTTCCGCCGCATACTGTTCCGAAGTCTTCCGTTCTGAGCCAATTAAACCGGATTCCGACAGAACTCCTCGATAATACAAACCGTACTCGATCACGGAAGGTTCGAGATCAAAGGGCAATACCTCTACGTTGAGGGATAATGAAACCGAATCGGTTTGATCCGTCTTGAGGCTTAGGCTACCTGTGTAGATTCCGGATTCGCTCTCTTCCGGTACCCGGATGGTGATCCACACTTGCTGGTTGGTGCCTCCCTTCATGTCGAAGGGCTGCAACTGAGCCGCATCCTGAATCTGTGCTCCCGGTGGAACAGATGCATCGGGAGAGCTGATGTCGACATACTGGGACAGCCCATTCAGAATCACACGGAGATAGTTTCGGTGCGATTCATGGTCCACACGGACCAAGGCCAGATCTTTCAGAAGCAGTTCAGGAACCAACGGCTTCTGGGGCGTCTTGTATACCGTTCCATCTCCGGCTTGGTACCAGCATTTCACGAGGCGGATATCGACGTTTTGAGACGGAATGTTCCCACCTCCGGCGCGGGCCAACTCCGAGGAAGTGATTTGGACACCTGACAGATCGCTCCCTGCGCGTATTACGAAAGATGCAGGTTGAAATTCACCTCTACAGGCTTGGAGGTGCAATTGATTGGTTTCCATTCCAGGTACGGGATAGGTTGTCGGCAGGACCTTGGTACCTGAAATGGGCGTCACGGCAAACACACGCAAGGCTTCGTGAGCCGGAGCCTGCTGCTGGGCCAGATATTGAATAGAATCGTACAAATCGGTCAACGCCGCAAATTCTTCAACAGTGGGCCAACCACGGTTCTTAACCGAGGACTTAATAGTCGAAGCAGTGTCCTTAGCTTCTATAATATACGCCTCCTCTTGTGCATCCAAGTTGCTGCCTTGGAAATTTAATATAAAGTCTGCCATAGTAGTCACCTGACCGTCGATGCGCTCCAGATATGCATGCCAAGCAGCATCGGCCATGCTCTGGTATGCTTCGTCGCTGGGTACATAGCCTTCAACTATTAGGTTATCCAGATAAACAACAATACTACCGCCCTGTGGTGAATATATATACAAATTCAAGTATTCATTCCACTTTCCTATATCCTCATGCGAGGCACCACCTAAAGTGGACTGAGCTATCTCTGTGGCTCTTAAGCTGGCAATTTCAACCAAGTCCGCTGTCTGGGTAATCCAGTAGTTAGTTACAGTATCAATCTTTGTTATGGGGCTCGCACCGTCTCCTGGCTTGTAATAAGGCCAGTAGTTGACATGTGTTCCAAGTGCTACTTCAGTCCCGTTTCCGGTAATGGATTCAACAAATAGATCACCTTCGTAATTTAGGGTACCAATACACGGAACCCTAAGTGGTATGATTAAATAAACATATGTAGCAGTATGGAGTTCAATATCTAATTTGAACGACTTTGTACCGTGCGAGGCTCTATTGGGAGACAGGCCCTTGAAGTGTGTTGTATAGCTACCGTTACTGACCCAAAATTGAAATGGATCGCCATGTTCGAAGGATTCGACATAGGAGAAAGGCTGATAGGTAGTTTCGCTAGCGTTACCTGATTCAAATGGCGTGAGCCACATCAGAGTAGCGCTAATTAGTACGGTAACTGTTAACATTCTAATATTATTCACGATATCCTCCATGAGAAAAATTCTGCGGACGTCCATACTGCTTATCGCGGTCCGATCCAATTGCGCGGATACCAAAAGAAACTGGCTGCTCCCAAGAATCTGCAGGATGCCAAGGCTCTTCTATAAGAGATGACTTGGCCCTCAGTAGTTAGCTTCACAAATTTCTCAGTCCCCTGACCGAATAAACCCTGCCAGTCAGACAGCAAATATTGTGCCAATAACCCATATCGTAGTCTACCAAACCCTACCGTGCGAATCCACCTCAATTTTCTTGGTAGCCCTTTAAAGCGGGTTACAATATTGTGAATGGAAGGACGGACCTTGACCAGTGGCCTTGTTTGAAACTCATCTTGGTTCCTCGAAGCAACCCGGAGGTGATTGCTCTCTGTTTCCTTCCGCGAAGCAACGAACAATCTTCTACGCCGATAACGTACCTTCAGAATGCTATTTCCACAGCTCACGGCCTATCTGCACCGCCGCTTGCGCCTGTAAAGAAGGAATCGACGGATCATGCGCCGGACTTTACATGGGCGAAAGACAAAATGCAATCGAGACAGGGGAATCGCTTGTTCAAACCACGAATGGCTGCAGAAGCACCGCAATGCTGTCGCGAACTCAGCGGAGGGCGTAACAATGATGCCTCCTTTCTTGATGACAAAGATGTATATTGCGTAAGGTGATCAAAGACCAGGAGGCCCCTCTGTAAACAGGCACATTCTGTAGGTGATGGAATCGGCGTCCGTGTGAGACTCGAAGCGCGAGGTCTCCTTTTGCCGGGAACGGAAACGAATCCTACCCCCTTATCGCTGCATTTGTGGTAATTTTAACCGTTGGCGGCGCGCCCTTTTCTTTTCACCTCTTGAGCCTCGGACCAGGATGAACCCCTGAAATCCGGTGTGATCCGAAAAACGACGAGTCCTTATGGATTTGCCTCATGCGAGAAGCCCGGTATGAAGAAGCATCCAGGATCATGGATTGAAAACCCGGGGCGTTTGGTTCGTACCGTCCGATACCTGAAATGGGAACAGGTGGTCGGCCTGATGCGCGCCCGCCTTTTGGACCGCTTTCGCCGCCGCCCGTCCGCCGCCGGCATGGCTTCCCACCCGGCCGAACCGTTTCGACCGCCGGAACCCTGCGTTCCTTTTCCTCGGCTTCCGTGGTGGTCCGGTGAGGAACTCCGATCCGGGCGATTCCGCTTCGTGGGTCTGGAAAAGACGTTTCATCACGGCATAGACTGGAATTCCCCGGACATGTCCCTGCTGTGGCGATACAACCTCCATTATTTCCAGTATCTGTTCTCTGAAGAGGGGTTGGATCCCGGAACCGCCCAAACCCTGATCATGGACTGGATGCGATCGAATCCCCCTGGATCGCAGCCGGCCTGGGATCCCTTTCCGATGTCCCTGCGCATCGTGAACTGGCTCAAGTTTTTGTCCGATACGTCTGTCCCGGACAACGTCCTTCAAGTCATCCTACGATCCCTGTTCGAACAGGCCCGTTTCCTTGAAAAACGCCTGGAACGGCATCTTCTGGCCAATCATCTTTTCAAGAACCTCAAAGCCCTGCTTTTTGCCGGGGCCTCTTTCCAGGGGAAGGAAGCGGCCCGTTGGCTCCGTTTGGGCGCTCGACTTCTGCACCGGGAACTCGACGAACAGATTCTGCCCGACGGCGGACATTTCGAACGAAGCCCCATGTACCACTGCATGATTCTGGAAGACTGTCTGGATTTGCTCAACATTGCGGGCGGTCTGCCGATATCATGGAAGGAAGTGCTGGAACCCCGGCTGAGGGAAGCGTGCCGCCGGATGGCCGGATTTCTCTCGGGCATAGTGCACCCGGACGGAGATATCCCGCTATTGAACGATGCGGCCTTTGCTATCGAGCTTCCGCCGGTGGCATTGCTGAAGTACGCCTTGGGACTCGGGATTGCTCGAAATTCCGCACGCGGCGACGCCTACCGGTCCTTTCCGAACAGCGGCTACTACGTGTTCGCTCCCGATGCGGCGACGCGCTTGATCGCCGACTGCGGTCCCATAGGCCCGAATTATCAGCCCGGTCATGCCCATTGCGACACGTTGAGTTACGAGCTGTCCGTTCGCGGCCGGCGACTCGTTGTGGACGGCGGCGTCTATACCTACGAGGAAGGTCCCATGCGGCGCTACAACCGGAGCACCGCGGCTCACAACACGGTGCGGGTGGACGGCAAGGACCAGTCCGAAATCTGGAAGTCCCACAGGGTGGGGAGGCGCGCACGACCTTTGAATGCCTCCCTGGAACGGCTCCCCGATGGAGGCGTGCAATTCAGCGGAGCCCACGACGGCTATCGATTTCTGCCCGAAAGAGTGATCCATCGGAGGCGCATCACGTGGCAGGAACCGGGCGCATGGAGTATCGTCGATCGTCTGGACGGCTCCGGCCGTCATTCCGCAGAGAGTTTCGTGCATCTTCATCCCGAGATGCGGGCGCGACATGCGGGCGGCCGTTTTGAGATCATTAGAGAAAACGGTGAACTCGTGGCGCGGATTCACCCCTTGGGAAGGCCGGGTTTCACACTGGAAAAAGGTTGGTATTGTCCCCATTTTCATGTGAAAATGCCTAACGATGTGATCGTGTTTTCCCTTTCGGGAACGTTGCCCCTGGAGTTCGGATACCGGATAGAGACGTAATGCGTATCCTGTTTCTCACCCATTATTTCCCGCCCGAGGTGAACGCACCGGCCTCCCGGACGTATGAACACGCGCGTATCTGGACCGAAGCCGGGCACGATGTCACCGTGGTCACATGCGCTCCCAACCACCCTCGGGGCGTGCTCTATCCGGGATACGCCAACCGCTGCGTCCAAGTTGAGGATATGACGGGAATCCGGGTAATCCGGGTGTGGACGTATTTGGCGGCCAACGAGGGGTTCCTGAAACGTACGGCCAATTACCTTTCCTTCATGCTCTCTTCCATTTTGCATACGTCCCTGTACCCTCCACCGGATGTGGTGGTATCCACATCACCCCAGTTCTTCTGCGGATTGGCGGGATACTTCGTAGCCCGATTGAAACGGGTTCCATGGGTTCTGGAAATCCGGGATCTCTGGCCCGATTCCATCTTGGCGGTGGGAGCCGTGAAGAATCGCGCGCTCATTCGTGCTCTGGAACGGGTGGAAGCCTGGGCCTACCGCAACGCGGACGGTGTGGTGGCGCTGACGGAATCCTTCAAAGACCATATCCATGAAAAGGGCGTTCCGGCGAATCGCATCGAGGTCATTACCAACGGAGTGGATCTGGATGTGTTTCAACCCGCACCGAGAGTCAATTCGTTATCCCGTGAGTGGCGGATCCACGACCGATTCGTCGTTTCCTATTTCGGCACCATGGGGATGGCTCACTCCCTGGAAACCGTTCTGGAGGCCGCGGACAGACTGAGGGACCAGAAAGAGATCCTTTTTCTCCTGGTGGGAGACGGCGCCGACCGTACTTCTCTGGAGCGCATGAAAGACCGCATGAATCTGGACAATGTGCGGATACAGCCTCCGGCGCCCCGGAATCAGATGCCTCTGTTATGGGCTTCCTCCGATGCGGCCTTGGTCGTGCTCCGAAAAAGCGACGTGTTTAAAACGGTTATTCCTTCCAAAATGTTCGAAGCCATGGCCATGGGCGTACCGGTGATTTTGGGCGTCCAGGGGGAAAGCCGCCGGATTCTGGAATCCTGCCGTGCGGGCCTTGGCATCGAACCGGAGAACGCCGAGGCTTTGGCCGGAGCGGTCCTTCGGTTGCATGCAGATCTCACCCTGGGAAAAACACTGGGAGCGCAGGGCCGAAACTGCGTGGAGACCTGTTACAGACGGGAAGTGCTGGCTGAGAAGTACATCCGGTTTTTGGATCGAGTGGTTTAACAGGCCGTCGAAAAACGAAGGAAGCATACGCTACGTGGAATCCGCCGGGCGGCGTATTTTGAGAATCTTCTGCACTAGAACGCTTCGGCTTCCCTCTTGACAGCCCGTTGAAAAACAACATTTCGGACAGGCTGTTCAAAAACGATGAGATGCAAGGCGCGCGAATCCTGAGGAATGAGGCGTACGACCCGTACGTCGCAATGACGAAGGATGTAGCGCAACACAGCAGATCGCGTTTTTCAACAGCCTGTTGAAAGGCTCGCATCATGTTCACCGTGTTTCTCATAGCGGGCGCGCGGCCCAACTTCATGAAGATCGCGCCCCTGTACCGGGAGTCCCGGAACCATCCGGGGGCGGCGCGCCGCATCGTGCACACGGGCCAGCATTACGACTACGATATGTCCCAGGCCTTTTTCGAGGACTTGGAACTGCCCGCGCCGGACCATTTCCTGGAAAGCGGTTCGGGGTCCCATGCCGTGCAAACGGCCCGCATCATGACCGCCTTCGAAACCCTGTGCGAAACGCACCGCCCGGACCTGGCCGTGGTGGTGGGGGACGTGAACTCCACCCTGGCGTGCAGCGTCACGGCCAAGAAACTGCTCATCGACGTGGCCCACGTGGAAGCGGGCCTGCGCAGCTTCGACCTAACCATGCCCGAGGAAATCAACCGCCGGGTGACGGACGCCGTGTCCGATCTCTTTTTCGTCACCGAGGAAAGCGGCGTGACCCACCTGAGGCGGGAAGGAAAAGACCCGGAACGCATCTTCCTGGTGGGAAACGTCATGATCGACAACCTGTTTCACCAGTTGAACCGCTTGGAACGCATGGATCCCGGACGGTTCGCCTCCTTTCCCGTGAAGCGGCGGTTCCCGGAATACGCGTTCCTCACCCTGCACCGGCCCTCCAACGTGGATTCGCGGGAAGCCTTGCAGGACATCGCCGGAGCCTTGAACGACATCGCCTCGAACCACCCCATCCTGTTCCCGGTGCATCCCAGGACCCGGAACAGCCTCCAACGCTTCGACATCCGCCTTTCCGACCGCATCGCGCCGCTTCCTCCCCTGGGCTTCACGGAAGCCTTGTTCTTGTGGAAAGATGCGGTTATGGTGCTCACGGACAGCGGAGGACTCCAGGAGGAAACCTCGGCCCTGGGCATTCCGTGCCTTACCCTGAGAAAGAACACGGAACGGCCCGTGACGTTGACCCAAGGATCCAATGTGTTGGCCGGAACCACCCGGGCCTCCATCCTGGAGGCCTACCACAAGGTGCTGAAGCGGCGAGGCGAAACGTTTCCCAAACCTCCCCTGTGGGACGGAAACGCCTCGGCGCGGATCTGGGGGGCGCTGTCCAAGTACTATGGATTCGGCGGGGAACGCGCTTGAAAACGGCCCGTTGATAAGTCCGATTGCGGGCAGGCCGCTGAAAAACGATGAGATGCAAGGCGGGCGAATCCCGAGGAATGAGGCGTACGCATAGTACGCCGCAAGGACGAAGGACAAAGCCCAACGACGCAGGTCGCGTTCTGCAGCGGCCTGGCAGGGTTCCCCAGACCCCTCCCAAGACTCTTGGGAGGGGGGGTCACCGGCCTCCGGCCGGAGACCCGGCTCTCAGCAGCTCTCATCACGTTGATACACCCTATTGTTTAGGCAGGCCGCTGAAAAACGATGAGATGCAAGCCACGCTGAAGGCGTGGGGCGAATCCCGAGGAATGAGGCGTCCGCATAGTACGCCGCAAGGACGAAGGATGAAGCCCAACGACGCAGATCGCGTTTTGCGCCGGCCTGCCAAGAGGAAGAAGGCGCCATGAAGAAGCATTCCATATGGTTGTGGGCGATGCTGTACGCGGTGGTCCTGGCATTCCTGTACCGTTCCACCCTGACCTACCTGGTTGCCCGGTGGGACGGCGACTACGGCTACGGATTCCTCATCCCCTTCATCGTGCTGTACCTCGTATGGGACAAGCGAAAGGAACTCCGGGAACTCCCTTCCCGGGTGTCTCCCGTGGGATTGATCCCCGTGGCCGCCGGCGCGGCCTTGTTTTGGCTGGGAGAACTGGGGGGTGAATACCTGACCCTGTACATCTCCCTGTGGCTGATCCTGGCGGGGTTGTGCTGGGTTCATCTCGGGTGGCGAAAACTCCGGGTGATTTCCTTCGCGTTGATCATAATCCCCACCATGTTCCCCCTTCCCTCGTTTTTGCACAACAAGGTCACGGTCTATTTGCAGCTCATTGCGTCCAAATGGGGCGTGGGCATGATCCAGGCGGCGGGCATGACGGCGTACCGGGAAGGCAACGTCATCGACCTGGGATTCATGGTGCTCCAGGTGGTGGAAGCGTGCAGCGGACTGCGGTACCTGTTCCCTCTCATCGTGTTGGGCCTGCTGCTGGCCTACTTTTTCCGGGCTTCGTTGTGGAAGCGTATCGTTCTGGTGCTTTCCACGGTGCCCCTGGCCATCTTCTCCAACAGCCTGCGCATCGCCATCACGGGGATCCTGGCGGAGCTTTGGAGCCCCGAGGCGGCGGAAGGCTTTTTTCACGGATTCTCCGGGTGGTTCATTTTCATGTTCTCGCTGGCCGTGCTGTTGCTGGAAATGTGGGTCCTGGGGAAAATCGGACGAAGGGAGCCGCCCCGCGCCCCGGAGAAGAAGGTTCCCGTCGAGGTTTCCGAAAGGACTTCCCCGGGACCCGTGGGGACGCCTCTGATTCCCCTGCTGGCCTTGGGACTTCTGGCGGCCACGGCGGTGCTTTCCCATGCCGTGGAGTTCCGGGAGCGGGTGCCCATCGTCCGGCCGTTTACAATGTTCCCCATGACCCTGGGGGAATGGCGCGGGACCCGGATGTCCATGGAGCCCGAGATCCTGGAACAATTGGACCTGCATGACTATCTGTTCGCGGACTACGTGAATTCCCGCGGCGAAACCGTGAACGTGTACGTGGCCTACTACGAGACGCAACGCAAGGGGGAATCCATCCACAGTCCGGAAACGTGCCTGCCCGGTTCCGGATGGCTTTTCCGGGAAGCGGGCGCCGCCCGGTTGCCCGTGCAGGGATCCGAAGACTCGTCCATGAAGGTGAACCGGGCCTTTATGGAGAAAATGAACACGCGCCGCCTGGTGTATTTCTGGTTCCCCCAGCGCGGACGGATTCTCACCAACGCGTATCAGTTGAAGTGGTACGTATTCTGGGACGCTCTGACCCTGCAACGGACGGACGGGGCTTTGGTCCGCCTCATCACGCCGGTTATGGATGCGGATCAGGCGCCGGCGGCCGAGGAACGCCTCCACCGATTCACGCAACAGTTCCTGCCGGTGCTGAACCAGTTTCTGCCGGGGCGGGACGCGGGATAAGATTTCCACCGCGGCGTCACACGGTATAGCCGCAGGTCGCGCTTTTCACCCGCAACTCTCACGGCCGTGCGGACACAACTTCCGGCAGGTGGGTGAAAAACGATGAGATGCAAGGCGCGCGAATCCTGAGGAATGAGGCGTACATAAAGTACGCCGCAATGACGAAGGACGAAGCGCAACGCGGCAGGTCGCGCTTTTCACCCGCCTGCCCAAGGTGGATTCCATGTTTTACCTGTTCGCAACCCTCCTCGCCTTCTACCTCACGGTCCTGACCGTCCCCTTGGCCAATCGGATTGCCGGAAAACTGGGCGCCGTGGACCGGCCCGACGGCGGGCGCAAGATGCACGCCGCTCCCACGCCCCGGACGGGCGGCATCGCCCTCATGCTGGGAATCCTGATACCCGCCTGGCTCTGGGCGCCTCTGGATCCCGGGATCAAGGCCTTCCTGTCCGGCATCGCCGTGATTTACGCCTTTGGATTCCTGGATGACCTGCTGACCTTGAATTACCGGAAAAAGCTGGCGGGCCAGTTGACGGCCGTGGTGGCGGCCATGGCCATGGGACGCCTGTACATCTCCGATCTGGGCATGTGGGGCGGGCACGAGATCCTTTTAGGCCCCTGGATCGGCATTCCCTTTACCGTGCTGTTCCTCCTGGGCATCACCAACGCGGTCAACCTGGCGGACGGCCTGGACGGCCTGGCGGGCGGGCTGTGCCTGTTGAGTTTCGGAGGCATGGCGGTCCTGGCCCACATGGAGGGTCACTTCGCCATCGCCGTCTGTTCCCTCATTTTCGTGGGGGCCCTCCTGGGGTTCCTCCGGTATAACACCTTTCCGGCTTCCGTATTCATGGGAGACGGGGGCTCCCAGGTGCTAGGCTTTTCCCTGGGGATTCTCTCGGTGATTCTCACCCAGGAACCGCACTCGGGCCTGTCCCGCACTCTGCCCCTTTTGCTCATCGGGTTCCCCATACTGGACATGATATTCGTCATGGGGGAGCGGATCCTGGACGGGAAATCCCCCTTCCAGTCGGATACGCGCCATTTTCATTATCGCCTGGTGCATATGGGGGCTTCGCCCGTCGGTTCCGTGGTCGTCATTTACGCAATACAAGCGGGACTGGTGATCCTGGCCCTGTACCTGCGCCGGTATCCGGAAGACTGGATTCTTGCCGTTTACCTGGCTGTGGCCGTCCCCGTCCTGGGATTCATCTGGCTGTCGGCGCGCTTCGGTCTTTCCATTCCGCGTTTTCTGAGTTGGGGCGCGGACTGGGGTTCGGGGGGTAAGTTCGCCCGTCCGGCGCGGTGGGTCTCCGCCGGTTCCCTGTGGGGCATCCGGGTGCTCCTTCCTTTGGGACTGGTATGGTTGGCCCTCTCGTGCCCCTCTTCCAACGGCCACGTCGCCGAGTCCATCATATTCCTGGCCATGGCGGTTCTGCTGCCGGTGATATACGGGCTGGCGCGGCCCCTGTTTTCCATCCTGGTTCGGCTTTCCCTGTACACGGCGGGTTTCTTTCTCCTGGTCCACACCCGGGGGGAACGCATGGAGTTTCTGGATGTCCCCGTTCGGATATTCAACCGGTTTTTTTGGGGAACCTTGGCGGCGCTTCTTGTTCTGTATTTCATCGGGGACCGGTTCCGCCGGTTTCAGGCCAGCACGCTGGATTATCTGCTGCTGCTGCTGGTGGTTTTGATTCCCATTCTGCCCCTGGAACAGCTGCATCGCTATCAGATCGGCACTGTCGCCGGCGGCATGATCGTGCTGCTATGGACGACGGAGGCGGTGATACGGAATCAGAAGCGTTCCTGGAACGCCTCGACGTTAGCCGCGCTTGCGTGTCTTGTAATCATTGGGTTGTCCGGACTGTAACCGCTTTGCGCAAGGTGTGTCGGAAACGGTTTCCGGGTATGGATGTTGACGCATTCCGCATAACGTTTTGATTTGACTTTTTGGAGGCCGTCTGTTTACCTGATATTGTATAATGGACCCGAAAGCGGGGCCGCATGTGGAAAACGAAGCGTCACGCCGGCGGCGCGGCGGTTGATCGTGTCGCGCACCAGTCCGCTGAACAGTATGCAAGGAGCCGTCGATGAACAAGATCACTCTATGTGTTGTCGTTTCGCTTGTCTTTTTCTTTCCTATGGGATCGGGCTGGAATGCCGGAGCCGAACAGGACTACTTTGAGGACTATATCATCCAGCCTTCGGACATTCTGGAAATCTCCGTTTACGGGGAACAGGAATTGATCCGGGAGTTGGTGGTGCGTCCCGACGGGAAGGTGTCCTTTCCCCTCATCGGGGATGTTCAGGCCGCCGGACGGACCACCCGGCAAGTGAAGGAGGCCCTGGACGAGAAGCTGGCGGCGTATCTTTCTCAGGCCAACTCCACCGTTATCGTGATGAAGTTGGGCAGCCTCACCTATTTCGTGCTGGGACAGGTGGCCAAACCCGGAGTGTTCAACGTGTCCACGCCGCTTACGGTGCTGCAGGCGCTTTCCCTGGCGGGGGGGTTGAGTACGTTCGCGTCGGAGAAAAACATCCTGATCGTTCGAGGATACGGGGACAAGGCCCAGAAGATTCCTTTCGATTACGCCCAGGTTAAACGCGGGCGGGACCTGGAGCAGAACATCCTGCTCCAACGCGGCGACGTGGTGCTGGTCCCCTGACAGCCCGTTGAAAAACAGCATTTCGGACAGGCTGTTCAAAAACGATGAGATGCAAGGCGCGCGAATCCTGAGGAATAAGGCATACGCCTAGTACGCCGCAAGGACGCCTGTCTGCGTGCGGACACGCACAGGCAGGCGCGTTTTGCGCCGGCCTGACAATGCCCACTTGAAACGGGGGAAGCAGATGAACGTTTGGGTACGACTCCATCGGTTCGATGTGTGGAAATCAGCGGCCGCCGGATTTTGTGCGGCGGTTCTGGCGTTTGGGTGCGCCGCATCCCTTGCGGCGGACTGGTATGTGACCCCCCACCTGTATCTGAAACAGAGCTACGACACCAATATCCTGGTCACGGAAAAGGACAAGCTGGACGACTTCATCACGAACCTGCGGCCCGAAGTGGAGGCGGTGTACCGAACGGAACGGTTCCGCACCTCCTGGAACTCCTACGCGGAACTCCTGAAGTACATCCAGGAGTCGGATCTGGACACGGTGATCCACGATCATCAGGCTTCCGTCGCCTATGCGATCAATCCTCGATTAAACGTCCGGGCCCAGGGCTTTTTCAGAAAGGACAAAACCCTGGAGACGGAACTCCTGGAGGAAGGCTTGCGGGCGAATCGCCAGGGACGGAGGAGATTCGGCGGAGACGCGGGAGTCAGTTACGCGTGGTCCCCCGTGCTGAGTACTTCCCTGTCCGCGGGCCGTTCGTACATCCGGTATTCGGGAGACCCCGACGACAAGTCCAATATGTGGACGGACTCCCTGGACCTGGTTTCCCGGTATGTCCTTACACCCAAGGCCTCGGCGGGTTTGACGCTCGGATACGACCGATCCCGGTACGACAACCTGGAAGGTCCTGTTTCCAGCCTGGTGGATCGATCCATCCAGAACGTACTCGTGCTTCCCACCTTCCAGTATCGTTTTCGGGAGGATTTGCATGGTGAGGTCGGCCTGGGGTATCGCAAGACCTGGTTCGAACAGAAACAGGACGTGAAACCGCCTTTCGATCAGATTGCTCCGGACAGCCGGGAGAAAGACACCTTCGACGGGTTTCTGGCGTTGTTCATGCTTCAGAAGGATTGGCAGCGGGGTCTCCTTCGGTTGAACCTGTCCCGGGACCAGTATTCCACCCTGGAAGGGGAAAGCGTGGAACGAAACCGGTTCGTTCTGTCGGGACGATACCGGGTCACGGCCCGCCTCACGGGAGCCGGAAGCCTGGATTACGTTCGCACGAAAGGGGATCGGCAAGGCGCGGATGCGGATTACCTGTCCGTCCGTCCCAATTTCACGTTCCAGGTGATGCCCAATATGGGACTTACGGGATTTCTAAACTATCTCTTGTATGATTCCGATACTACGGATACAGACCGCTGGATTACGGGACTCACGCTCACCTTTTCCTGGGACCGGTTGTGGAGCGGCAGCTGAAACCCGTCATTCGGAAGTGAACCGGGAGGCGCGCCGACCCGCGGGGCGATACTCGCGCGCGGAGTTGCGGACCGACCGGCAGCCTGCCGGACCGACCGGAATTTCATAACCCAGTTACTATTTTCAGAAAAGCGTATCACGAGATGCAGCGTCTAACGCAACCCAGCGAAGAAGTGAAAGGACTCGGCGATTATGTGCGGGTGCTGCGGCGCAGGATCCATTGGTTTGTGTGGCCCACGCTGTTCATTGTGCTGGCGGGTCTGGCCCTGTGCCTGTACCTTCCCAACATCTACCGTTCCGAGACCATTATTCTCATCGAAGGGCAGCAGATCACGGAATCCCTGGTTCCCACCACGGTGACTTCCTATGCGGACCAGCGGATCCAGGCCACCGCCCAGCAGGTCATGAGCCGCTCGAAGATCCTGGACCTGGTGCGGAAAGCCGATCTGTACCCGGAGGAACGGGAACGATTGACCACGGATGCCCTGGTGAAAAAGGTCCAGAACTCCATCCAGATCAAGCCCATCAGCGCGGAAATCAAGTCCACGCGATCCAATACCCCCTCGTTCCTCACCATTGCGTTCAGCTTATCGTTCGAGGGAAAGGAACCGAGAAGGGTTCAACAGGTGACCAACGAGTTGGCTTCTTTTTTCCTGGCGCGCAACCTGGAAGCTCGAAAGGACAGCGCAAAAGGGACCGCGGAATTCCTGGAAAAGCAGGTGGAGCAGGCCAGGGTCGAACTGGATGACCTGCAGTCTCAGATCGCCGCATTCAAGGAGAAACACCTGCAGGAACTTCCCGAATTCATGACGGTCAACCTTCAGAACATCCAGCGCATGAGCAACGAACTCGACAACATCAACCGGGAGGCGCTTTCCCTGGAGGAGCAGGCCACGGCCCTGAGCAACCAACTGGCGACCCTGGACCCGTACCTGGGCGCCACTTCCCGGGTTCTTTCGGATTCCGAGCAGCTCCAGCAACTGGAGCTCAAACGGGCTCAACTGAGAGCCCGGTACTCGGACGCGCATCCGTCCCTGGTGGCGTTGGAGAAGGAAATCGAGATCCTGAAGCAACAGGTGGGCGGGCAATCCGGTCTCAAGGAGAAGCAGGAGCGTTTGACGGCCCTGCGCCACGAACTGGGTCAACTCGGTTCCCGGTATAAGGAGCAGCATCCTTCCTTGGTGCAGCTCAAGGCCGAGATCCGGGAATTGGAGCAGGAAATCGGGCGGGCCGGGGAATTGGGCGCCGAATCCGCCGTCCAGGAAAACCCTCGAGCCGTCACCAATCCGGCCTATGTGACCATGACTTCCGAACGGGATCGGATCCAGATGAGGATCAGGAACCTCCAGCGGGAGAAACAACGGCTTACTCAGGAGCGGGAACGCCTGTACGCAAACCTGAAAACCATGCCGGCCGTGGAAAAACGGTACAGCGAACTGCTCATGGACTATGGAGATGCAAAGAACCGCCATACGGAGCTGCAGCAGAAGCTCAATGTGGCGCGCATCGCGGAAGGCATGGAAGAAGGACAGCTGGGGGAACGCTTCACCATGATCGAACCCCCTTTTCTGCCGCAACAGCCTTATAAGCCGAACCGCCTCGCCATCCTGCTCGTATCCGCCGTTCTGGCCTTGGGCGCCGGCGGAGGGATGGCCGCGTTTCGCGAGTTTGGGGATCACTCCGTCCGCAGGCCGGAAGACATCGAACGCCTGACGGGACTTACCGTGCTTACCGTGATCCCGCATATCCGATCGCCCAGGGACATCCGCCGCAGGCGGGCCCGAAACGCAACCCTTGTGGTGCTTCTCTTGGCCGTGCCCGTGGTGGGTCTGACGGCGGTGCATTTCCTGGTGATGGACCTGTACGTGTTCTATCACAAAGCCGCACGGATCGTATCCGAACGGCTTTTCTTCTCTTACTGAATCTTCTGGAACTCTATGGATCCCATCAAGAAAGCATTGGAGAAAGCCCGCAAGGAAGGAGCCCCGCTTCAACGGCGACCGAATCCCGTACCGGAGCAGGAATCTCCGACCCATGCACGGGTGTGGGGAGCCGAAACCGCCGTTTCCGAGGCGGCGGGCGCCCGCAGGCAACGAGACATCCCTTCCCCGGTGTATTCCGAGACCCGTAAAGCGGCGCTGCAAACCGACCGGTTGCTGGATCATCGGGTGTTTTCCATTCTGGAAAACAACGCCGTGGTGGATCAGTATAAACTGTTGCGCACCATGATTCTCCAGCGGACCCGTCCCAAAGGGCAAAACGCCGTGGTGATCACCAGTTCCCGGGAAAAAGAGGGAAAAACCCTGACTGCGGTGAACCTGGCCGTGACCCTGGCCAAGGAATCGCGGCAAACGGTTCTGCTCGTGGATCTGGATCTGCGCAAACCGTCCGTGCACACGCTCCTGGGAATCGATCTGAAACCGGGTATGCGCGATTACTTTGCCCACGACACGCCCCTCAAGGACCTGCTGGTGAATCCGGGTATCGAAGCCCTGACCGTGCTCCCGGCCGGAGGGCGCATGCCCAACTCCACGGAAGCCATCGGTTCGTTCCGCATGGAGCAGCTGGTCAAGGAAATCAAGAACCGCTACCCGGACCGGTTTATCCTGTTCGACACCCCCGCCTTGCAGGCGTGTTCGGACGCCCTGCTGCTTTCGGCCTATGTGGACGGCGTCGTTCTGGTGACCCGCGCGGGTGTCACAACAGCCGAGGACGTCACCAAGAGTCTGGCCCTCCTTAAAGAACGCACGGTGTTAGGCATTGTGCTCAACGACGGGGAAGTCGGCACGGAATGGGCTTACTGAACCGGCCGGAACGGGATCGCCTTCCCAAACAGTCCGTGGGTAAGCCGTATTGCGGGCAGGTTAATGCAAAACGATGAGATGCAAGGCCCGCGAATCCCGAGGAATGAGGCGTACGACCCGTACGCGGCAATGACGAAGGATGAAGCGCAACACGGCGCATCGCGTTTTTCAACAGCCTGCTGAACCTCCTGAAACAAAGCCAATCCTATGTATCTGGACTACTACGGTTTCAAACTCAAACCCTTCGATCTCGTGCCGGATCCCCGATTTCTGTACATCAGTAAAGAGCACGACATGGCGCTGTCCCATTTGGAATACGGCATCATGGACAACAAGGGGTTGATTTGTTTGACGGGGGAGGTGGGCGCCGGGAAGACGATCCTGGTCCATCACCTGCTGCGGAACGTCGACCATGGAATCAACACCGCTCTTGTGGTGAATCCCGTGCTGGACCCGGCGGAATTCGTCCTTTTGGTGGCCCGCCAACTGGGCGTTCAGACGGAGAGCACCCAGAAGGCCCTGATTTATGGAAAACTCCACAGCTACCTGCTGGAACAGTTCCGCCTCGGGCATCGAACGGTGCTGGTGATCGACGAAGCCCAGAATCTGCCCAACGAAACCCTGGAAGAAGTGCGCATGCTTTCCAACCTTCAGACGGAAGAAAGCCATCTGGTGCAGGTGATTCTGGTGGGCCAGCCGGAACTGAAGCAGCGATTGAGCGCCCCGGATCTCGTGCAACTCAGCCAAAGGATTTCGGTCTTTTTTCATCTGAAACCGCTGGAAGCGGAGGAGACGGCCAGTTACATCGCACATCGCCTGGCCGTGGCGGGACACGCCTCCTCCGATCCCCTGTTCACGGAACAGTCCGTCCGCAAGGTGCACGACTTCTCCGGCGGTATACCTCGAATGATCAATTCCGTCTGTGACGCCGCGCTGTTGTACGGGTATGGCGAAGAAGCGCGGGTACTGGACGAGGATCTCATCGATCGGGTCATCCGGGACCGGGTGGCGGACACCTCGGGCGTCCGGGGGACCTCGGCCGTTCCTCCTCCATCCGACACGGGCCTTCGAAAACCCGTGGGAACGGGTTCCTTTTCTCCGGACATGCGCTCCTCCGATATTCAGGCTCTGTTTGTTCATCTGGGGGAACTTATGGGGCTTGCCAGGGAGTCCGCCGAACTCCTCCGGTCCACGCCTCAACGCATTCAGAGCTTGCTTCAGGAAGAACTCCGCGACCCCGGAGGCCCTCTCCAGAAACTGAAGGAAGTCCTGGGGCTGTTCATCCGGGAATACAAGGAAATGCATACACGAAATCGTGCATTGACCAAAGACCTGGATCGCCTTTCCAGGAACCATGCAAGATTGAAGCGGATGTATCAGGAGGTCCTCAATGGAAAGGCGGCCCAAGCCGAACTGGATGTACTGGATCCGGAACGCCGCGTTCGGGATTCAGTACGCGTTCGGTCTTTGCTGAACCACTGCCGGCGTCTCGTGGAAGAGAACAAGGAACTGCGGGCGCACGTCCGGTCCAACGGCGAATCCGATACCGAATCTCAGGACTGAAGGGCCGGCGAAGTCCTTTACGCCGGGAGCCGTTTTTTTTCGGTTGCATCACGGTTTCCGGCGAAGCGGGAAATCCGCCTATTCTCTCCGGTGCAAGCGTTTCCGACAAGGGATGAAATCGAACATGTGATTTTGTGTTATTCACTCTTGACACGGTTCACGGGTGCATTTATTATAGAAGTAACCAAATAATCAACTAGTCACATGGGCAGGGATACCCACAAGAAGTGAACGAAGAAAAACGGATTCTCGTCCGGGGAGGATTTACCAGAAAAACAACTACGAGGCGGGAGTAATCCAACGATTCCCCGGTGGAGCTTGGATGGATCCCGGACATGTGAATACGGATCCTACCCGGAAAGGCCGAACCCGTCGTGAGGCGGGGGCGGAAAGCCACGGGTCTCCCGGATTAGAAACGGAGACAGCCGAGTTGCACGCGAGGTGGACTCGGCTGTATTTGTTTAAAGGGTTACGATTCGGGGGAAGGTCAAGGAGGCCGGCTATGAAGCGGGCATATGGAACGGTTGTATTGGTGATAGTCGTATTTCTGGCCCTGGCGTCCACTCCCTTCGCCTACACGATTCCCGATGCTACGGGGGATGCGGTAGGGGAGGAGTTGTTCGACACCTTCGGTTTGAATTACCAGAGGACGGGGACCACGGTCACCTTTTCCATTGATACGAATTTCTGGGGCGACCTGACGCTGGATACCTGGAACTTGCGGTATGCGGATATCTTTATAGATACGAACAACGACGGTAAATATGATTACGCGGTGGTGTTCAGTACCCATACGGGCGGGGCTTCCCTTGCCGTCCCCACGCAAACAGGGGTTTATTCCATTGCGGATTACGGAGCCGTGGGCGAGCGCATCTGGATTTCCGACGATTTCTTCAACGCAGTGAAGCCCGAAGGAGTCTCATTCTTCAGCGATCAGCCCGTCAAGGTGAAAGATGCGGTGGGAGTCGAGTTGCTGCCGGGGGTGGGGATTTCATTTGCAAAGAGTCCGGAAGGAGGGTTCAGCGCCGTCAATGGGTCACCCGGGCCCTGGTTCACCCTCCAGATCATGATCACGGGGTTGGAAGAGTCCATCGGCGGGTTGTTCGATACGGCGTTCCTGTACTGGGGAACCGCCACGTGCGGCAACGACCCGGTGGCTGGTCAGGTGCCCCTTCCCGCGTCCCTGGTGCTTTTGGGATCGGGTTTGACGGTCCCGGGAATCTTTCGGCAGCGAAAGAAATCGTAAGATCGGGTGAGTTCTCTCGCGACGGCTTCGGACACACCGGCCGGGTTCCGGGTCTGCGGACTGGGAAGAAAAATAAGGCCCGCGGGCCTGAAGAGGAAAATTCCTCGAGATACCCCCCAGCATCGCGCAACGATGCACGAGGTCAAAAGCGGCGATAGCTTTCTTGCGCAACGCGCCTGCAAAAACCCTTCACGGCTGGATCCGTGGAGGGTTTTGCATTCTGTTCGGCCTGCTCCTGCGCCGGGGTCGGCCCTCCAATCCGCGTACCCGCTTTTGTTTCGGGTTCTTTCGATGCGGCGGAATCCGGCTTGGCCCCGGCGCCGGTCTGCGGCGCGCCGGCCGGTGTGTCCTCGCTGGAACACCCTCGCGGCGGCGGGACGACAGGCGGCGGGAAACCCGGTTGGCCATGGCATGTTGAATCTGATAGGATGGGCGCGATACTTCGGGCCCCGGAAACCGAGGGCGGCTCCGGATTCGTTCGTTCCCATTGCCGGAAGAGCGGTGTTACCGGCATCCGTTCATGCGTGGAGGAGACGGATATGAGTTTACATTGGAAAGGCCCGTATGAAAACAAGCGGAAAGAGCCTCTGCAAGCGCTTCGGTTGCTCCGTTCCGGGAGCCGGATATTCGTGGGATCCGGCTGCAGCGAACCACAGGTATTCATGCGCACTCTGGCCCAACTGCGGTGGGAACTCAGCGACGTGGAAATCATTCAGGCCTTTTCCCTGTCCAAAGGATTTTATTCGGATGCCAAATTCAAGGACAGTTTCCGTCTGAAATCATTCTATGTGGGACCCAGCCTGCGCCAGGCGGTCTCGGAGGGGCTTGCCGATCACACGCCCGTTCACATTCGGGAAGTTCCCCATTTGTTTTCTGAAAAGCGGCTGCCTCTCCATGCCGCGTTGATCCAAGTGTCCCCTCCGGATCCCCATGGGTTTTGCTCCCTGGGCGTCAACGTGGATATCGCCAAGGCCGCCGTACATTCCGCGGAGCTTGTACTGGCGCAGGTTAACCCGCAGATGCCGTATGCATCGGGAGATACCCGTATCCATTGCAGCCGGTTCGATGTCCTGGTGGAACACGCGGAGCCCCTTCTGGAATATCGACTTCCCGCCGTCTCCGGAACCCATGTACGGATCGCGCGACGGGTGGCCTCCCTGGTGGAGGACGGCTCCACCATCGCGGGCGGTTTGGGGCCTTCCGCCGTCCAATCGATCCGAGGATTGTCCGAAAAGAAGAATCTGGGCGTTCATACGGACGTGTTTCATGAAGGTTTCCTGGATCTCCTGGAAAGCGGCGCGGTAACCAATCGAGAAAAGACGCTTTTCCCGGGAATATCCGTGGCCGGGAGCTGTATCGGAACCCGGCGCATGTTCCAGTATGTCCACAAAAACCCCTTTCTGGAAATTCATCCCACAGAGCTTGTGAACGATCCCGCCGTCATCGGCTGCCATAACCGTATGGTGTCCATCAGTCCCGCGGTGGAAGTGGACCTCACCGGCCAGATTTCGGCCGACTCCACGGGGTACAGAATTCTGAGCGGCAGCGGCGGCCACGTGGATTTCATGCTGGGTGCGGGACTCTCGGAGGATGGCAAGTATATCGTTACACTTCCCTCGACCTATGCGGATGGCGCACGGTCCCGCATTGTTCCCCACCTGCGCGAAGGAAGCGGTGTAACCGTTCCCCGCTCTTCGGCCCATTACGTGGTCACGGAATTCGGAACTGCTAATTTGAAGGGTCTGAGCATCCGGGAGCGGGCGCTGGCTTTGATCGGCATTGCGCACCCCCGGTTCCGCAGGCAACTTCTGGCCGACGCCAAACGGCTTCATTATGTGTACCAGGACCAGGAAATCCCGGATGTCCTCCACCTCCTGTATCCCGAACAGTACGAAACGGTTCAGTCCTTCGGGAAAGGAGTCGAGATCCGTTTCAGACCCATCAAACCCACAGATGAACGGGCGCTCCAGGAATTCTTCTACTCGCTTCCCAAGGAAGACCTGCGGATGCGCTTCTTTTCGCCCATCAAAGCGTTTTCTCACCGGGACACGCAGGCCATGTGCAATATCGATTATCTGCGGGAAATGACTCTGGTGGGCGTTTTAGGGGAATCGGGATCCAAAAGGATCGTGGCCGTATGCCGATACATCCGCGAAGCGGATTCGGATACGGCGGAGACCGATTTTACCGTGCGGCGGGAATATCAGGGGCTGGGCATTGCCGGCTTCATGATCCGGTACCTGGTTCGGATCGCTCGTGAAAATGGAGTTCGAGGCTTTGCGGCCTATGTGCTCCCCGAAAACCAGGGAATGCTTTCGGTGTTCTGCAAAGCCGGGTTCCAGATTCATCCCCGGTTGAGCGAGGGAGTTTTAGAACTTCGCATGCGATTCGACGAACCCGCGGACAGCTGTCCCTTTCAACGTTGAAACCGCGATAACAGCCCGTGGGCACACAGTATTGGGGGCAGGCTGTTGAAAAACGATGAGATGCCAGGCGCGCGAATCCTGAGGAATGAGGCGTACCTAAAGTACTCCGCAGTGACGAAAGATGAAGCGCAACACAGCAGATCGCGTTTTCAGCGGCCTGCTGAAACAGCGGCTGGATTTTTGGAAGTCTGGGGGAAAAACATGCCCGTTTGCAGGTACCTGGTGATGTCGTTGCTGATCGGTCTTATCCTGTGGCCCTTGGCGGGCGCGCATGGATTCACTGCTCCGGAAATCGCCCGCATGAAGGAAGCCGGAGTGGATGACGAGACCCTGAAGCTGCTTGTCGAGAGCCGAGCTGATATTCTGGGCTTGGTCGATGTGGAAGGGGTCCTTCGTCTCAAGGAGAGCGGCGTGGGCAACGACGTGATCCGGGCCTTGGTCTCCTCGGAAGCGGCGCCCGGAAGAGCGCGGACCTATGGGACGGCGCGTTTGGACCCGGTGGGAAAACTGACGGCGGAATCTCTCCTCCTGTTGAAAAACGAGGGATTCAGCGACGACCTGCTTCAGGCCGTAGTGGAGATCCACCGGCGTGAGCTGTGGCCCGTACTGTTTCACCTGGGGATTCTGCGGTGCACGAATGCGTCGCCAAAGCGATGAAACGCAAGGAAGGCGTCCCGGAAGCGAAAGGAATCCCGAACGAGACGGGGCGCAACCGGTTCCCAGACGGATATCTGACCTGAATCTTATCCCACACGCTTCTTATATCACACTTGACATACCCCTGCCTGTACTTCAGAATTCCCTCCGGACATCCCGGCTGTAAAACCGGAACCCTGACCTGGAGGCCAACATGAACAAGACGACCCTTTTGCGGATCGTGTTTTTCGCCTGTGTGTTCTTCTGCGGCGCCCCCATGTTTTCCGGGGAGGCTCCGAGAGGTCTCTTGATGGCCACCACCACGAGCACCGAGAATACCGGGCTTCTGGAGTATCTGGCTCCTGAGTTCCACAAAGCGACAGGCATCAACCTTCGATGGGTGGCCGTGGGAACCGGCAAGGCGCTGGAACTGGGCCGCAACTGCGATGCGGACGTTCTGCTGGTTCATGCCCCGGAAGCGGAAATCGCCTTCGTGACCCAGGGGTATGGGTTGGAACGCGTCCCTTTCATGAGCAATGATTTTATCCTGGTGGGCCCTCCCGGAGACCCCTCCGGCATTCGATCCAGCTCTTCCGAACAGGCTTTAAAAAGTATCTCCGCATATGGACATCTGTTCGTAAGCCGTGGAGATCGCTCGGGAACCCATCAGTTGGAATTGGATTTATGGGAACGCGCCCAAATTCCTGTTCCGGACAAGGAATCCTGGTATCTCCAAAGCGGACAGGGTATGTTGGCTACGCTCCGAATCGCTTCCGAGCGTGGGGCGTACACGCTCACGGATCGGGGAACCTGGATTAAGTTCGAATCCCTGGAACACCCGAATACCCCCTTGATTGTCCTTGTGGAAGGCGACCCGACATTGAAGAACATTTACAGTGTGATTCCGGTCAGCCCGGACCGCTGTCCCCGGGTCAACCATGAGGCGGCCAAGCGTTTGCTCGAATGGGTTACCGGAGCGGAAGCGCAAAGGCTCATTGCGGGCTTTCGAATACAAGGGAAGACCCTGTTTGCGCCCATGGCCGCCCATGAGCAGAGCCGATAAATGCTATCGGCGCCCCCTGCCCGCGCCGTTCCGGATCCGTTGATTCCAAATCGAAATACGGATCTCCTTCGGCCGAAGACGCATCCAGCGGCGTCCACCGGGCCCCCTACGGGGGGATCCCGTTCCGGAGAAACGGCGTCACCGGAGTTTCCATTGGATCGGAAATGCCTTCCCGGTCCGCGAGACACGCATGGGCTATCTTGTTGAAGGATTCAAAGAGGCTTTTCGTCTGTTGACCACCTTGGACCCGGTGACCGTTTCCGCCGTGACGGCCACACTCAAGGTCTCTTCATCCTCTATCCTGGTCAGTCTGCTGTTGGGAGTCCCATGCGGGTTCGTACTCGGCTGTTTTCAGGTTCCCGGTAAGAAAGGGATTCGCGCCATGGTGGATACGCTTCTCGCCTTTCCCACCGTGGTCATCGGGTTGCTGGTATACATGCTGTTGTCCAGGCAGGGCCCATTGGGAAGTCTGGAACTCCTGTACACCCTGCCCGGTATCGCCGTCGGCCAAGCGATCCTGGGGCTCCCGGTGGTCGTTTCCCTCACCGCCACCGCCATGGAAGGGCTCGACTCCCGGCTCGTCACCACGTTGCGGACACTGGGGGCCCGTCCCCGCCATATTCTGCTTACCAGTCTCTGGGAAGCCCGTTTCGCCGTAATGGCTGCGGGCGTTGTAGCGTATGGGAGAATCGTGTCCGAAGTAGGTATTTCCATGATGGTGGGAGGTAACATCAAGTGGCATACGAGAACGATCACCACGGCCATAGCCCTGGAAACGGCCAAAGGGGACTTCGCCATGGGACTTGCCTTGGGAATTGTCCTGTTGGGCATTGCACTGACGCTGAACGCCCTGCTGATCCTGGCTCGAAGAAGAACGTGACCCTGAATCCACCCCTGTACCGATTACAGCGCCTGGTAAAGCGATACGGTTCCAACGTCGCGCTCAGTATCGACCACCTGGAGATCCGGCGGGGCTCCATCATGGGGCTTATGGGGCCCAACGGCAGCGGAAAGAGCACCCTGCTTCGCATCCTGGCGCTGATCGAATTTCCGTCCTCGGGAGAACTCTATTTTGAGTCCCGAAAGATATCGCCGGAAGACTCGAAGATCCGGAGCCGGGTTACCATGCTCCTTCAGGAACCCTACCTTCTGAGACGTTCCGTCTTCGAGAACGTCGCGTATGGATTGCGCGTTCGCGGGTTTCCGGGTGATGTGCAGGAGCCGGTTCGTGAGGCATTGTCCTGGGTGGGTCTTTCTTTACGGGAATTCCGGAACCGAAGCTGGAGCGAACTCTCGGCCGGGGAAACCCAACGGGTGGCCCTGGCGTCGCGTTTGATCCTCAGACCCCAGGTCCTGCTCCTGGACGAACCCACCGCCTCCGTGGATTCTTCCAGCGCTTTCCTGATTCACCAGGCTTCGTTGCGCGCCAGAGACGAGTGGGGGTCCACCGTCCTCATCACAAGCCACGATTTCTCGTGGCTCAACGATATCGCGGACGAAACGATAACACTTGCAGGAGGTCGGGTGGCGGGTTCCGGATGGCAAAACACGATGGCAGGGCCGTGGATACGGGCCGAACAGGGGATGTGGTACAAGATGCTTCCGGACGGAAACCGGCTTGCCGCCGAGGGAACGCCCCACCCCGAAGCCGTCGGCGCGTTTGAGCCGGAGTTGGTGAACATTACCCTGGAACCGCCGAATCCGGCGATGGGGAACCACCTTCGCGGTATCGTCACCCGGTTGAACTACGAACGGAGTACGCGACGGATTCTTGTGTTCGTTCGTTCGGGTTCGTTGGAAGTGGCTGCTCGATTGCCTTCAAGCGAGGTTGAAAGCCTCAGGTTGTACCCGGGCGGCGAGGTGTGGTGCTTTTTGGATCCGCGCCTCTTTCGCTGGCTTTCGTGAAACCTTCACGAACCCTGTTTGAAGTGGATCGGGAACGGTGTTAACTTCTTGACGAAGGTTGCGGGATGGGATTCGAGGGGCCTCGTTTCGGATGGAGGCCGGGATCCCCGGAAACACGTACCGGGTAACGCAAGGAGAAGGCAGTGATGAAAGACGATCAGAAGAAGAGACCCGAGGTCAAGGGTTCGTGGCTCAAGGTGTTCTGCCCGGAAGCCCGCTGCCTGTCGGAAGAAGAAATCTTGAATCTTCCCGAAGAACACCGGAAAGCCGCGGAAGGCGAGAAGGGGCTCTGGTTGGAGGTGTTCTGCCCCGACGAGGCGTGCCTGACGGAAGCCGAGAAAGTGTCGCTTCCGGTCAAAGCCAGGCAGGAAGAACGTTCCAAAGTTTAACAGGCTGGTAAAAAACGCGATCTGCTTTCACGCCTTTGGCGTGACGCGTCATCCTTCGTCATTGCGGCGAACCGGTTGTACGCCTCTTTCCTCAGGATTCGCGCGCCTTGCATCTCATCGTTTTTGAACAGCCTGCCCGAAATGCTGTGTATCACTGCTAAGCGGTGCTTCTCGTCTCCGAGGTTCCATTGAACCCGCTCGCGGGCCCGAATTCCGGATTTGGCAGGTACCGGGCATCGCCGACGGGCAGCGCGCCGACGGTGGGATGAAAGGTTCTATGTCTTCGAGGGGCCGATTGAAACGCATCGCATGGGGAGTCGCACTCCTCCTCATGGCGCTCACGGGAACGCTCCTCTCGGTTCAGTGGATACTCACCCGGCCGCTTCCCCAAATGTCCGGAACCATCCCTCTCGAAGAACTTGAACAGGAAGTGATCATCGTACGAGACTCATCCGGCGTTCCCTACATCCGGGCGCTCAACGAGCGGGACCTGTATGTGGGAATGGGATTCGCCATGGCCCAGGACCGGTTGTGGCAGATGGACTTTCATCGCCGGCTGGGAGAGGGTCGACTTGCCGAAGTTCTGGGACACGAACTGGTTCCCGTGGACCGTCATTTCCGGATGTTCTCCCCGCCCCCCCAGCCCTCCGGGGAAACCGACGAATTCTCCTTTGTCGCCGAATGCTTTGCCCAAGGCGTCAATGCGTTCATTCGGACTCAGGAAAACCGGTTGCCCTTGGAATTCAAATTGCTTCGATACCGGCCGGAGTCCTGGGTTGCGGAGGACTATCTATCCGTGCTCAAAGTCGTGGCCTGGGGATTGAGTTCCGGGTGGCGGGCGGACCTCACCGCCGCCCGGATCCTGGAACATCTGGGGGAAGGGCATTTTCGGGACGCTTTCCCCTCCTGGCCCGATGAACGTTTACGCATCGCGGCTCCCCGCATTTCCGGGATTTCCTCATGGCCGCCTTCTCTTCGCGGTGGTCCGGAACGCCTGGACGACGTCGTGCTTTTCTCGAGTTCTTGGGCCAGCAACAGCTGGGTGGTGGACGGAAGTCGATCCTCCACCGGTAAACCTTTGCTCGCCAATGACACCCACCTGCCGCTTACCAACCCTTCGTTTTGGTGGGAAGTCCATTTATCCTGTCCTACTCTGGAGGTATCGGGATTCGCGGTACCGGGACTGCCTGCCGTGGCCATCGGTCACAACCGGCGCGTGGCGTGGGGAATAACCAACGTTATGGTGGACGACGTGGACTTCTATGTGGAAAGGATCCATCCGGAAGATCCGGAACGGGTGCAATGGAACGGCGAATGGGAGTCCATTCGTACCGCGTACCACACCATTCGGGTAAGAAATTCGGAGCCCGTCCGGACATCCATCCGGTATACCCGGCACGGACCCGTGATCAGCGACGAGGAAGAGTTTCCGGGAGATGTTATTTCCGCTCGATGGGTGTTCGGGGAGCGAAGGCCCTCTCTGCGCGCCCCTCACCTCCTGGCCCGGGCGCACGATGTGTTTGAAGCCGTCCAGGCGTTGACATCCTGGGAAATCCCCGCTCAGAATCTTGTGTTGGCGGACTCGCACGGCAACATCGGATATCGGTGTTGCGCCGCGGCGCCCATCCGTCCCGTTGGAGACGGGTTGTTGCCCATGCCCGGATGGACCTCGGAATATGAATGGAAGGGTTTCCTTCCCTTCGAGGAAAGACCATGGATTCTGAATCCCGAGAATGGCTGGATCGCCACGGCCAACAACAAGGTGGGCGACTCCACCCAGGGCGTCCCGGTGCACGGGTATTGGGAACCTGTGGACCGCATCCTGCAGATCCATCGCCTGCTGCGAACCCGGGAAGTGTTTTATCCGGAGGATTTCATGCATATGCAGCAGGACGTCGAGTGCCCTTTGGCGGCCGAACTGGCGCCCCGGATCCTGCGGGTGGCGGAAAGTCGACTAAATCCCGAGAACGCCGGCGAAGTGCGCTCGCTTATGAACGGCTGGGACCGAGTGATGTCTCCGAACAGTGCGGCCGCATGTCTCTATGAATTCGTGTTCCGGAACCTCATGGAGGAGATTTTCCGGGACGAGATGGGGGATTCGTTGTTTGAGGAATACCTGAAGACCACGCACTTCGTGGCCCGTGCCATGCGGCGGATTCTTGTAACCGGTGACTCCCCCTGGGTGAACCGCATCCATACACCGGAAAAGGAAACGCTGGACGACCTGGTGGAAGCGGCGCTCCGTAAGGCTCTGTCCGATCTGAAGAAAGGCGGAAACGGTCCGGATTACCTCCGGTGGGGCGAGGCGCATACAATTACGTTTCAACATGTCCTGGGGAGGAATCGTTTCCTGGGAAGGTTCCTGAATTTGGGTCCGTTTCCCGCCGGCGGCAATCATCTGACCGTAAACAAACAGCAATATCCCTATGACCGCCCGTACGCCGCCACGCTGGGTGTCTCGCAACGATTCATCGTGGACTTGAATCCGCCGATCACTTCCTACCGGGTGCTCCCCACAGGCCAGTCCGGCCATGCCAAGAGTCCCCATCATGCGGATCAACTGGAACTGTACTTCGAGGGAGGATACCGCCAATTCCGATTCGTCGATTGGGAAGTCGAAACTCCGGCCGGAAACAGGTTGCTGCTCACGCCCATTGGGGTTCGGAATCCCACATGAACAGGCCCATGCGTTGAAGGCGCACTCCGACCTTTTGCCCGGCGTTGCCCCCGCAGCGCGCGATTATTCAGGAGATTCGTGGAATCTCTCGGCTCAACGCCATCCGGTTCATCAACCGGCCCGCATGTCCGCAGGATTCGTTCCCTGATTCCCAGGGAAAGCGCCTGTATTCCGAAAGTGCATTGATCCTCCCTTGTTCCTGGTTTATAACCACGAATGCTGACGTTGTTTACCAGCCCGTTGATAAACACAATTACAGGCAGGCCGGAGCAAAACGATGAGATGCAAGGCGCGCGAATCCTGAGGAATGAGGCGTACAACCAGTACGCCGTCATGACGAAGGAGGAAGCCCGACGAAGCAGATCGCGTTTTTCAAAGGCCTGTTACCCCAAGTAGAAGGAGGAAATTATGGATGTAAAAGGATCCGTCGCCATTGTAACCGGAGGAGCGTCCGGATTGGGATTGGCTACGGCGAGCGCCCTTGTGTCTCTGGGCGGCCGTGTAACCATTCTGGACATGGTGGATGAGGCGGGAAAGAAAGCCGAGGCGGAGCTGGGCGAATCCGTTATTTACTGCAAGGCGGATGTAACGAGTGAGGAAGAGGTCAGCGCCGCTCTCCAGGCGACCCTGAAGGCGTTCGGGGGACTGCATATCGTCGTGAACTGCGCGGGCATTGGTATTCCGGGCAAGACCGTGGGAAAAGAAGGTCCCATGCCTCTGAACCAGTTCTCCAAGGTGGTTCAGGTGAATCTCATCGGAACCTTTAATGTTTCCCGTTTAGCGGCGGTCGAGTTGCTGAAGAACACGCCCAACGCGGGAGGCGAACGAGGAGTGATCATCAATACGGCTTCCATCGCCGCATGGGAAGGCCAGATCGGACAGGTGGCCTACTCCGCCTCCAAGGGAGGCGTTGTGGGAATGACGCTTCCCATGGCCAGGGACTTCGCGAAAGACGGTATCCGCGTGCTCACCATTGCACCGGGAATCATGGAAACCCCCATGCTGGCCGGCCTCCCTCAGAAGGTTCAGGAATCGCTGGGCGCTCAGGTTCCGTTCCCCTCTCGGCTCGGCAGACCCGACGAGTATGCGGACATGGTTCTCACCATTATCCGAAACAGCTATCTGAACGGCAGCAGCATTCGTTTGGATGGAGCACTCCGCATGTCTCCCAGGTAATACGGGACACGCGAATTCCCGAAAGCACTCCTTTCGGGCTGAAGCAGTGAGTCAAGGGCAGGACAACCGCTTGCGGACGTTCCTGCCCTTCCAATTCCCGCTTCCCTCCATCGGCGGGTGCGCCTTCCAGGAAGCGATCCGGGAACTCCGTACAGTGACCGGCATTGAATCCCCGTCCGTTCCCGGAAGCAGGGGCTCCCCCGAATACCTGCCGATTCCAACCTTCTGATTTCACTACCGAAAAAGAACTCTTCATTTCTATTGCACGAACCATGCAGTTCATGCTAAGGGATTCAGTAGTGGAATATGAGCATGAAACCCGGAGGGGGTACTCTGTCTAATACAATAGGAGGTATTTCAGTAATGAGTTGAGGGAATAATCCATGGACACTTTCCCTCTTCCCTGGACTTCCGGAGTGCGATCCCCCGGATCGCCCCGCGGGCCGACAACAAAGGTGCTCGTTAACCGACCTTTTTTGACGGTGATAGTCGGATTCAACCATTTCACTGTATACAAAACATTTTGTATGGATGGATTCCGTGACTGTATCCCTACGGAAAACTTTACAGAAAGACTTATACCGTGCGCTGCAATGACGATGGATGAACTGTCACGCTGAAGGCGTGACCGCAGATCACGTTCTTCAACAGCCTGTTACGAAAAACATTACAAGGAGACCCCTACTACCTGTGAAGGAACGGGGTTCTGTAATTCCGCATACCGGGCTGCTCATCAACGGACTCTCAACCCTGGAACGCGATGGCCGCAGGCTGTCGGCGGAGTCCGTCACACCGATTCGCATTGTACAAACCAACTCGGCGCGGCCGTTACCCCGGATCCCCTGGCGGGACCTTCCGCCAAAACAAAAGAGTTTACCGCCGGACTTCACGGATAGTCTATAACCAAGTGAGGGTCCGTATCGCTTCAACGAACATCTCGCGGCTTCACGGTCTGGCGGAGAGGCGGGAGAAAATCGACGAGATACCCGGAGGCGAATCCCGGGAGATCAGGCGTGCATAGCTGCCCGTTGATAAACCCTATTACCGGCAGGCCGGTCAAAAACGATGAGGTGCAAGGCGGGCGAATCCTGAGGAATGAGGCGTACAACCAGTACGCCGCAATGACGAAGGATGAAGCCCAACGACGCAGATCGCGTTTTTCCAACGGCCTGTTGTGCGGCGAGTCCCTGCCTGTGGAAAATCCCGAATCGGAATAGGGCTCGCGCGGAATGTGTCGCATTCTTGTACGGAGCCCGTCGCCGAAACCAACAAGGGTAACTTCCCGAATATACGGTTATATTCCCATCCTGCGTAAAAACATGTCGCATTTTCCTACAGTAGCTCTTGGTCCGTTCCAGGGCCGTAAACGTTCCGAATCCGAATTTATAAGTACTTTGTAGCAGTTACGCCGATCCATGTTCTTGGCATGCTTCTTGGTCTTATTGAGGGCAAAACCGGACTTCAGGAACAAGGAGGGTGGTCATGGACGGAAAACGTGCAATTCGGGAGAAGCTCCCGCAATCCTCGGGCCGCACGTGCGTATGGGTCCATGAGGGTATGGTGTCGCATCGATGGTGTATCAAGGGGTATGAGTGCGGTCGGTGCGAATTCGACCAGACGATGACGGACTATTATGCCGCGCCGCCGGCGGTGTCCGAACTCCCTCGGAAAGCGGCCTGACCCTGAGTCCCCTTCCGTGGCCCCATCGGACCGGAAGGCGCGGCAGGCCGGCGAATCCTGAGGAATGAGTCGTACATGCAGTACGCCTCCATGCCGAAGGATGAAGTCCAAGGAAGCGGATCGCGTCTTTCAACGGCCTGCCGGCCGTGTTCAGCATCGGAAAGGAGTTATGCAATGGCTGACAAAGTGAATACGAAGCGAGACCGTCTCGTGGTGGATAGAGATCCCTGCATTTGGATGACGGCGGGTGTCGTACCGTACAAGTGGTGCGATATGAATTACGACTGCATGAATTGCCCGTTCGATAAGGGAATGGGCCGAAAGATGGCTCGGGAGAGCAATCTGGAAGGCGTGAGCGGCACGTGGCGTGACGTGTTCAAAAAGCTTCCCGCCGAGAAGAGGTACTGCAGGCATATGTTGAGCCGGTTCGTAACCTACAAGATCTGTACGAACGCGTTCATGTGTCACAAATGCCAATTCGATCAGATGATCGAAGACAGCATGCATGTCACGGATCCTTCTCCGGTTCGCAACGAGGAACTGGTGGAGGGGTTCCGGTATCCCAAATTCTACTACTTTCACAGGGGTCATGGATACGCCATGGTGGAATACGGCGGGCGGATCCGCGTGGGCATGGACGACTTCTCCGCGTGCCTGGTGGGAATCGCGGATCGGGTGGACGTTCCCGGATTGGGAGAACGGGTTCGTGCGGGCGAAACCGGATGGGCCGTCACCCGGGAGGGGAACCATGCAGACATGCTGTCCCCCATGGAGGGAGTGGTTACGGCGGTTAATTACCGGGCCGTAAAGGAACCGGCTCTGTTGAACCAGTCCCCCTACGAACAGGGTTGGCTGTATATGTTGGAGCCCGTGGGACTGAAAACCGGCTTGAAGAACCTCCTGTACGGAGAAGAGGTGTCCGGATGGGTTCGAGCCGAGGTGGGTCGTCTGCGGCAGATCATGTCCGCTCACCTTGGACCCACGGCATCCGCGGGCGGTATGCCCGGCAGAGACCTCTACGACGCGCTCAGAGAGGTGGGATGGGACCGGTTGACCGGAGAATTCCTGCTTCATGCCTGAGCCGGCGGCCTTTGGTCGCGGCGGGGCATCCTCACTCTGACGATACGTTGCCTGTCCGTGTTCGGACCCGCCCGGGTCCCCGCGGACAGGCCTCATGGTGGCGTATCCTCAGGGCGTTTGCCGGATTCCCACTGCGGGGACGGTCGAGACCGCTCCGGCGGCAAGCGGACCCCCGTATGGAAGCCCCAGCGATACGCCGTGACGGGTCGCCCGTGTCGTTTATGAGACGAGAGTGAGCCTCGCCGTCTTTTTCGCTTCTCCACGCATCCCGCCTCTGTTATCCTTCCGGTGATACCTCGTTCGTCTCCGGGTTCCAGGCCGATCCCTCGAGGCCGTATCCGTTCGGAGCGACTGAGGAAACTTCAGTATCAAAGAGAAGGGAACATCGTGCAGGAACACCGTTTGAGCTATCGGGACATCTCGTACTGGCATAAATACCAACCCTATCTTCCCGAGTGGCTGGCCGTCCCTCCCGATGCCCCGCTTCAGGAGGAGTGGTGGACCTGGCGGCAGGGGGAGATCCATCTGGACCGCCTTGCGGCCGAAGAGGCTCCATTGACCGTGATCCTCCTGCACGGCGGCGGCGGGTACGGTCGCCTGCTTGCACCCTTTGGAACCATGCTGCGACGGGAAGGCTATGAGGTTGTGGCTCCGGACCTGCCGGGATACGGACTGAGCCGGGTGCCGCAAAGCCTTGTGGGTCATGACCTTTGGGTGGAATGCGCGGCGGACCTGGTGAAAGCCGAGCAATCGCGGGCGGGGCGTTCCGTGGTTCTTTTCGGCTTCAGTTTAGGCGGCTATGTCGCCTACTTGGCGGCCGCCAAGTGCAGGACCGTCGCCGGCATCGCGGCCACTACGTTGGCCGATCCCCGAATTCCTCAAGTACAAACGGAATTCGCCCGTCACCCGCTGCTTTCCAGGCTGGGACTTCCTTTGTTGCCTGTTCTGGATCGGCTGTGCGGGCGTATGCGGTTTCCCATTCAGTGGGTTGCCCGGATGCAGGCCATCTCCAATGACCCGGAGCTGGTTTCGGTGTTTCTCGAGGACAGGTGCGGTGCGGGCAAGCCGGTGTCCGTGCATTTCATGCGGTCCCTTTTCGAGACCCGGCCGGACATCGAGCCCGAGGAGTTCGACGTGTGTCCGGTACTCCTCGCGCATCCCGGCGCGGACCGATGGACCACCGTGGAAGCGAGCCGGTTGTTTTTCGACCGCATCAAGGCCCCGAAACGATTGGTGCTCCTCGACCACTGCGGGCACTTCCCGATAGAGGAACCCGGTATATCCCGACTCAGAGAAGCCGTGGTAAGCTTTCTCGCTGAACTCGTTTCGGACGTGCGGGAATCACCCGGCGAGGCGTTGCGATCCGTGGTCTGAACTGAGAGAAAATCGTCCGGCCCCGAAACCCGCTGTAACCGTGTGTGGCGACGAAGGCTCCGCAGCAGTCCGTTGGAGTTTGAACGGGAGGAATTCCCATGGGGTACAGCGAAGCTTTGGATTCCCGGGTCGGGGAAGTGGTTTCCCTTTGGGGCGCTGCGCGGCGGAAGATGTTCGGTGGAACTTGTTATCTGATCCATGGCCACATGATGTGCGGCGTGATCGAGAACCGCCTGATCCTTCGTCTGGGGGAAGACCAGGCCTCCGAAGCGCTGAACCGACCTCACATACAGCCGTTCGATCTGACCGGGCGCCCCATGAAAGGCTGGGTGATGGTGGAAGCCTCTGGATTGAAAGGGACCGCCTTGAAGCGATGGCTCGACTTGGCACTGCGGTTTGTGGAAACTCTTCCACCCAAATAATCCCCGGTACGCGCTTCCTCCGGCGTCGTCCGGGGACCGCTTCATGACGAGTATGAAGGAACGGATGGAAATCAGAGGAGTCCTGACCCATGGCTATACCGGATTATCAGAAGATCATGCTGCCTCTGCTTCGATTCGCGGGGGACGGTAGGGAGCATTCGTCGCAGGATGCCGTTGAGTTCCTGGCGGATCAGTTCAAGCTTACCGAGGAAGACCGCCGTGACTTCTTTTCGGAGCGCCGGATACCCAGATTCGCAGCCCGCGTGGGTTGGGCTCGATCGTATTTGAAGAAGGCCGGTCTCCTGGAGGTGTCTCGACGCGGAGACCTTCGTATTACTCCCCGAGGTCTCGATGTTCTCAAGAACAGCCCCCCGGAGATCAATTTATCTTTCGTCAAACAGCTTGTGAAATCCGGCGAACCACCTCCCGAGAGCGAAGAATCCCCTGAGGAACAGTTGGAAAGAGCCTACCAGAAACTCCGAGAGAATTTGGCCGGCGAAATACTCCAAGCCGTTAAGGGTTGTTCACCGGTGTTCTTTGAGCGTCTTGTGGTCGATGTGCTCGTCGGCATGGGATATGGAGGCACACAACAGGATGCCGGCAAAGCCGTTGGAAGAAGTGGGGACAACGGCGTTGACGGCATTATAAAAGAAGACCGACTGGGTTTGGATAGGATATATATACAAGCCAAACGCTGGGACGGAGTGGTCGGTCGGCCGGAAATACAGAAATTTGCCGGTGCGTTGGCAGGCCATAAGGCGAGGAAAGGGGTATTCATAACCACCTCCAACTTTTCGAAAGAGGCCGTGGATTATGCGGCGAACATAGAGACCAGAATCGTCCTGATAGATGGAGAGACCTTTGCACAACTCATGATCGACCACAATGTAGGGGCTTCACTGGTAGCATCTTATGATATCAAGAAGATTGACTTAGACTACTTCAGTGAACCATAGTCCTCCATGGGCTGCCTTTAGGATGGCATGTCATGCATAGTTATATGGATGTATCCGTAAGTCAGCTTCAGCTAAGGTATAGTATATGTTAGGCTATCAGATTCCGATGATTAATCTATCAGGTGTTTATACTCGCTATGTCGAAATGATCCCGCGAAACTGCATGGGATCGCTTTTTTGGCCGGCGGCGCCGCCATTTGGGGATATCGGGGAAGCGCTTTCGCCGACACGCAAATTCGAGCGCGTTGGGGGGCGGGAGGCGAAGAGGGTCCGGGGACGGATAAGGCATGCGTGGAATTTAGCCTATACGCGGGCGATACCCAAAGCAGCGGGTGGAAATCTCGTAGGAAACCGGAACAAAGACAATCATCTGGACAATTTCAAGAAGGCTACAGTAACATAGCGGGTAGAAGTGGATTTCCGGAGAGGCCTCGGCGTGAGTACGGCAGGAGCGAGGGTGATGTCTGGGTTTGGATTTCGTTGGATCGTCCTGGTGTTTGCCGCTTGTATCATCCTGAACGGAATGGACCCGGCTTGTGAAGCAACCGGGGAGCCCGCTTCAGGAAGCCCAACGGCCTCGGGTTATATTGCGCCGGAAGTCCCTCCCGGGGATCTAACGGACCCGGCGGCCGAAGCGGGTGCTCCGGGTATGCGCGGGACGCCCTTGGGCGGTTCCGGTGGAGATGGGATCGCCGCGGCCGGGATATCCGAAAGCGTGGAAACCGCGGGAGCCGAGCCACCGGAGCCGGCGGAGATGAAACAGCGGCACGCCGCGCACGGCGTCGCCTGTGCGGATTGTCATGCCGACGATATGCCCCGGCGACGCGTTCCCACGAGGCGGTGCTTCGAATGCCACGGCGGCTACCACGACATGGCCGTGCGGACGGCGGAGGCGTTTCCCAACCCCCATGAGTCCCACGCGGGCCAAGTCCGGTGCGGTCGCTGCCACAGGGAGCATTCCCCTTCCGAACTCTACTGCAACCGGTGCCACGTATTCGAGATGGTCGTTCCATAACGGGCCGGCCGAAAAGGCCGCCCGCGCATCTCATCGTTTTGCACCAGCCTTCCCGAAATGGTGTTTATCGACGGGCTGGTAGAGCGTCTCATTGGCATATCCAGTTCATGCAACTCGACGGCCTCGACAAGGGGCGCAACTACGAAAGGAGGAGGTCACCATGGCCGACCACGAGGAAACGAAAAAGGGCCTTACCAGGCGAGGGTTCATCAAAACCGCGGCCATTGGAGCCGGGGCCTCGGCGGTGGGTGGTGTCGGTATCCTGAGGGATGCCGAAGCCGCCGTGAAAGAGCCGAAGTGGGACAAGGAAGCGGATATCGTAGTGGTGGGGTACGGGGGTGCGGGGGCCGCGGCGGCCATTACCGCGCACGATGCCGGAACCAAGGTGTTAATCCTGGAGAAAGCGGCCACGGGAGGAGGTTCCACCTATTTCTCGGGCGGGTTCTTCGCGAGTCCGCGCGACGTTGAGGGGACGGTGGACTATCTGATGGAATGCGCCAGGGCCGGCAACGGGACCCATTTCGACATCGACAGGGACACCCTTACCGCCTGGGCCGAGGAGGCCGTCCAGAACGAACCGTGGCTTCGCAGTCTGGGCGCGGAAGTATTCATCAGCCTGAAGGGCTGGTTCCCCTTCAAGGGAGCGGATTCCTACACCACCTGCCAGCTCAAGCCGGATCCCACGGGAGTCGGGCTTTGGAAGGCGCTTTCCGACGCCGTCGAGGCGAGGAAGATTCCGGTCCTGTATAACATGAGCGGAACGGAACTGGTGACCCGGGAAGCCGCGGGCGCATCCCAATGTGTGGAGGTTTTAGGTGTCGTTTCCAAAGGCCCCGACGGACAGACGGCCGTCAAGGCGGCCAAAGGCGTTGTATTGACCTGCGGCGGTTTCGATTACGATGAAACCATGATGAAAAACTTCCTGATGCCCTATCCCAAATACTCGGTGGGCCATCTGGGCAATACGGGAGACGCCGTCAAGCTCGCCGCCAAAACGGGAGCGGCTTTGTGGCATATGAACGTGGCGCCCGGGGTCCTCTGCTACAAGTTCCCGGAGGTCTCGGTGGCGTATCCTTCCTGGCTCCAGTTCCGGGCCATGAACCTGTCCCTGATTTTCGTGAACAAGCTCGGGAAGCGCTTCACCAACGAGGAAGGCACGTACGACGTAGTAGCGAAGGCCTTGGACAATTACGACACCGTGGCCATGGATTTCGTGAACATCCCGTGCTGGTCAATCTTCGATGAAAAGGCGCGGGTGCAAGGGCCCGCGGGACTGCCCATTCCCATGGGCAAGCCCGTCTATATGTGGAGCGACGATAACAGCGAGGAGATCAAGAAGGGCTGGGTCCAAAAAGGGGAAACCATCGAAGAACTGGCCGGCAAAATCGGTGTGGACCCGGCGACGCTGAGCAAGACCGTGGCCGCCTACAACAAGTATTGTGAGGAGGAAAACGATCCTGATTTCGGCCGCACGGACGGGTTGATTCCTCTCGAAGCACCCTTCTATGCCGTCAAGGGATATCCGGGTACGTGGGGGACCGGCGGCGGGCCCAGGATCAACACGAAAGCCCAGGTCCTGGACGTCCAAGGCAATCGCGTCGCCAGGCTGTATGCCGCCGGAAACGCTTCCGCCGTTCCGGTGGGGTACCTGTATCCGCTTAGCGGGACCTTCATCGCCGATGCCTTTGCCATGGGTCGCATCGCAGGCAGAACCGCCAGTGCGGAAACGCCCTGGTAATTGCGTCCCAAACTGCTGAAATCCACAAGGGGAGGAACGGCCCGGACATGGGACGCCGTATCCTCCCGTTTCTTGTTCTCGTGACACCGCTCCCGCGGTGTTACCAGGCCGTTGCAAAATGCGATCTGCGTTGTTGGGCTTCATCCTTCGTCCTTGCGGCGTACTGCAGGTGCGCCTCGTTCCTCAGGATTCGCGCGCCTTGCATCTCATCGTTTTTCACCGGCCTGCCCGCAATATTGATAGTTTCACGCCGGATTCGCGGCGCTCTGCGCAGTCCATATACGTTTACACTTCGCAGGACCGAGGAGTTGCCGTGTGATGAAAAGGGTCCGAAACGGAGTTCTTAACGAGGAGTGGGCGCAAAGCGCCTTGAGGGTGCGCGTTAGAGCGCGAGGGCGGGGTAACGAGAAGAAGAAAAAAAGGGTCGGGGGAAAAGCCCAACCCATGGATTTTACGGATGGTGGGCGGTCGGAGATTCGAACTCCGGACTTCCACCGTGTGAGGATGGCACTCTCACCGCTGAGTTAACCGCCCGAGCAGGATGTGTTCATAACGGAAACGCCGGCCTTTTGCAAGCGGAAAATCGGGTCCGGAACATCCTGCGCGGTCCCCGGTTTTCACTGGAAGAGACGGGGTCTATGCGGTATACTTTACTAGAGATGGAAACCGGCAATTCGGCGAACCCTGGCGGGTTTGGCCGACGAGGATTATCCAGTGGCGGCGTCTCCCATTCCAGGCCGTGTTCGATTTGCGCGCAACGCTCCGGCGTGGCTGTGGCTGGTTCCCCTGCTGCTGAGCGCGTGCGGCGCCCGGCAGATACCCGTGTCGGCGCCGCATCCCATTCCCCCGGATACTCTGGCCCAAACGGCCCGGAGTCAAGTGGGCGCGCCGTATCGGTGGGGGGGCGCTTCGCCGGCCTCGGGGTTCGACTGCTCGGGGCTCGTGCACTGGGTCTACGCACAGCATGGGGTCCAACTCCCCCGCATCACCCGGGAGCAAGTACTTACCGGGAGCAAAGTGCGTAGAGGCCGTCTCCAGTCCGGCGACCTGGTGTTCTTCGAAATCAAGAAGGACAAGAAGTGGCTTTCCTTCCTGGAGAAGGGAGACCTCCACGTAGGGATATACACCTTCAACGATCGATTCGTGCACGCCCCCAGCAGCGGGAAGCACGTCCGGGAGGACGCGCTCTCCAACGTGTTCTGGGACCGCCACTACCATCAGGCCCGCCGGATCCTTCCCACCCGGTGACCGCTTCCGCACCGGTCTGGAATATGCGGCGCAGACACCCCGTGTCTTTGGGACCCGGGATGAAGCCGCCTGCCCGAGCCATGCCCCCGGAGTGCCGGGTGCGGCGGCCGGATGCGGGTGTTTCCATGGCCGCTTTCCCCGGGATGAGCCGCTTCCCGATTTCCGCCGGCAATTACGCCTTGCAACGGCGCGGGGTTTTGGCCTACTAATAGGGAAGTTTTTCAGGAGGCTGAATCATGAACGTCGTCATCATCGGGGCCGTAGCGCTGGGACCCAAGGCGGCCTGCCGCCTCAAACGCCTGTGTCCGCCGGCTCATGTGACCATGGTGGACCGGGACCGGATCATCTCCTACGGCGGTTGCGGGATTCCCTATTTCCTTTCCGGAGACGTGAGCGAAGCCGCCCAACTTCAGAGCACCAGCTTTCACATGATCCGGGACGAGAAGTTCTTCAGGGACGCCAAGGACATTCATGTGATGACCCGGACGGAAGCCACGGCCATTCACCGGGAATCGAAGACGATTTCGCTGCGGAACCTGGATTCCGGCGAGGAAGTCGAACTGCCGTACGACAAGCTGGTGTTGGCCACGGGGTCGTCCCCGCGGAGATTGGGCATTCCGGGGGAGGATCTGGACCGGGTGCACCGGGTGTCCAACCTGGGCGACGCCGTGCGAATCAAGGAGCTGCTTTCCGGCGGCGCCGTGGAAAAGGCCGTGATCATCGGCGGAGGAGCCATCGGCCTGGAGGTGGCCGAGGCGTTTGCGGATTTGTGGGGCGTCGAGACCACGGTGGTGGAGATTCAGGACCAGATCCTGCCCGGCGTTACGGACGGCAATCTGGCTCGTATGGCCCAATTGCACATGGAAGAACGGGACGTCCGTTTTTTTCTGTCCGAGCGGGTGGAACGCATCGAAAAGAAGGATTCCGGCCTGGCGGTGGTTACGGACCGGCGGGAACTGGAGGCGGACGTGGTGATTCTCTCCGTCGGGGTGCGGCCCAACTCGGAACTGGCCCGGGCCGCGGGTCTGGAGATTTCCTCCGGCGGAGGCATTGTGGTGAATGATCGCATGGAGACGTCGGATCCGGACATTTACGCGGGCGGTGACTGCGTCGAGGTGCTCCACCTGGTGTCGGAACGGCGGGTGCACATGCCCCTGGGTTCATTGGCCAACCGACAGGGACGGGTCATCGGCACCAACCTGGCGGGGGGCGACGCTCGGTTTGAAGGGGTGGCGGGCAGTTTCATCATTAAACTCTTCGATGTCAGTGTGGGCGCCGTGGGTCTGACCCTGGGCCGCGCCCTTGATCTGGGATTCGATGCCGCCGCGGCCTTTGTGGTTCAGGGGGATCGGGCCCATTTCTACCCGGATATGGAACTGATGTACCTGCAGTTGGTGGTGGAGCGGGGCACGCGCCGCGTCCTGGGACTCCAGGGTTTGGGGTCCAAGGGGGACGGGCTGGCGGCGCGGCTCAACCCCGTGGCGGCCCTGTTGAAGCACCGGCCCGTGCTGGATGAGATCGGCAATCTCGAGATTGCGTACGCGCCGCCGTTTTCCGCGGCCATGGATATATTGAACGCCGTGGCCAATACCGCGGAAAACATCCTGGCGGAAAAAAACCGCCCCATGGATGTGGACGAGTTCCAGGACGCCTTCGGATGCCGCGATCGAGGTGAGTTTCTATTTCTGGATGTTCGAGGTCCCCAAAACGCCCAGCCGTATGTGGAGCGATATCCGGCCTGTTGGGTGAACATCCCCCAGGAGCAACTCAGGGACCGCGTGGGCGAGGTTCCCCGGGACAAGAAACTCATCCTGATCTGCAATTCCGGGGTGCGTTCCTACGAAGCGCAGGTGACCCTGGATTCCGCGGGAGTCCGGGATACGCGGAATCTCCAGGGAGGCGTCGCCGCGCTGAAAAAGTGGGGCGTTCATCTTGCCGAATAACGGCCTGTTGGGATGCGAAGACTTTTGGACTCGTCGATACGCGACGGGAAGGTGAAGCGAACGTGGCATCGGAATCAGAACGCGCCGATTTCCAGGCTTTTCTGGAACAATGGCCCGCGGACCGGGGAGCACTGAAGCGCCTTTTCCTGGCGTTGAGCACCCCCGTTTTGGTAGACGAGCGGGTGGAATGGAGTTTTGTGGCCCGGCCGGGGGTAAGTCATTCCTTCCGTGTGCAAACGGTGAAGCCGCGGCCGGGCCGGAATCGTCCCCTGTTCTGCATGATCGACGTGGTTTCCGAGGTGGAATCCCCGTGCTGGCTCTCCGTGTGCTTTTATGAAGACGAGATTTCGGATCCCGAGGATCTCGGGGAAGCCGTCCCGGCGGGGCTGTTCCAGGAAACGGGGTACTGCTTTGATGTGGATGATGCGGATGCGGCGGTGGAAGAATACGTGAAAGCGCGCATGCGCGAAGCGTTCGTGTCGGCGTCGGCCGCGGGCTGAACCCGGCTTTGGAAAGCGTTGCTGACGGTTGGAGTGAGAACCGGCGTGGAGTGATACGGGTGAAAGGATTTCAATCAGAGGAGAGTCGAGTGCGTGTATGCGTGGTCGACGGTCAGGGTGGGGGAATCGGAAGCGCCATCATTCGGCGTCTCAAGGAAGAATACGGGGAGCGATGCGAGGTCGTCGCCCTGGGAACCAATGCCATCGCCACGGCGCAGATGATGAAGGCCGGGGCCAACCGGGGGGCTACGGGAGAAAACGCCATCCGGGTCACGTCGCCACAGGCGGACGTGATTGTGGGCCCCATCGGGATCATCCTGGCCAATGCCATGATGGGGGAAGTGACTTCCGGCATGGCGGAGGCCATATGCATCAGTCCGGCGCCCAAGTTCCTGCTGCCCCTGACCCAGGAACCGGTGGAAATCATCGGCGTGCATCCGGAACCTTTGCCCCACCTGGTGGACACCATGGTGAGCCAGAAGATAAGGGAGTTTATAAAGTAAATGTGTGAAGCGAATGCATACCTCATCCGGGATGGAAAGGAAGAGCTTGTCATGGAAAGTGTGGACATCGTGGAGCCCTACGAGGACAAGCTGCGCATCGTAAACATCTTCGGGGAACAGAAACTCGTGCCTGCGCGCATCACGAAATTGAATCTGGTGGAGCACAAGATCGTTCTGGAATGATGAGTCCTTTCCGGAAATCCTTCTTGCGGCCCCTGTACCGGCCTGTTACGGAAGCCGAGACGGCGCCATGAGCCTTCCACCCCTGCCCGGCGTCTGCAGGAGCATCGACCACACGGCGGATCTGGGATTCACCGTCGAAGCTCCCACGCCCGAGGACGTGATCCGGACCGCTGTATTGGCTCTTTTCGGGGAAATGGTGCATGGGGAGAGGGAGGGTCCTCTCCTGCGAAGCACGTTGGAGGTGCAGGGCCTCGATTTCGAGGATCTTCTGGTGCGCTTCCTGAACGAAGCCTTATTCCTGTTTCAGGAGGAGGAACGGGTGATCCGGGATGTGGACGTCCTGTCTTTGTCCGAAACGCGCGTGAAGGCGGACATTACGAGCGTGCGTTTCGACCCGGAAATCCATGAAGTTCTCCTGGAGGTCAAGGCGGCGACCTACCATCAGGTTCAATTTCGGAACAGAAACGGCCGTTGGGAGGCGCGGGTCATTTTCGACGTGTAAAGGATATGGGTCGGGCCGGGCGCTTCGGGGGATCGGACTCTCCGCCGGGGTGGAAGTACGGTCGGAGAGCCGGGGAAAGCCATGCCTCCGTTTGGAGGTCCGGACGAAAGCAGGACCGGAGCGGAGTCGTCCTCCGGGTCCGGAAAGCGCCCATGGGTTCAATGGAATCCAACGAACGCAACATCCTCGCCGTAACTTCTTTCGGGCACTTCATGAGCCATTTCAATATGCTCGTGTTCCCGGCGCTCGTGCTGCCCATGACGGCGTATTACGACCTGCATCTCAGTGAGGTGTTGGCCCTGTCCTTCTGGATGTACCTCCTGTTCGGGATCACGGCGCTGCCCTGGGGGTTGGCCGGCGATGTGCTGGGGGCCCGGCCTTTGTTGTTCCTGTTCCATGCCGGAGCCGGGCTGTGCGGGTTGGCCGCGGCGCATTTCCTGTATTCACCGGTGCTTCTTTCCCTGAGTCTGGCGGGAATCGGGCTGTTTTCCGGAATATACCATCCCGCGGGATTGGGATTGATTTCCCGGGGAATGACACGCATGAGCATGGCCATGGGATACAACGGAATGGCCGGCAACGCGGGTCTGGCGGCGGCCCCCCTGTTTGCGGGTCTCATGAACCATCTGTACGGCATGCGTTCGGCCTATGTGGTTCTCGGGTTGCTCAATCTTTTCGGCGCCGTGCTCATGTTGATTCTTCCTTGCCGGGAGCCCGTCAACCGGAAGAAAGCCCACGGCCATTCCACCGGGAGGCTGCTGGCAGGATTTGCGGTGCTGTGCGTGGCCATGATGCTGGGCGGCATCGCGTACCGCGGCGCATCGGTCATCCTGCCCGCGTATTTCGAACTGCGAACCGAGTCCCTGTTCCAGGCCCTGGGCGGGGCCGGCTGGCTGCCCTCGATTCGGAACGTGGCGGCCACGGCGCTGACATCCCTGGTGTTCATTGTGGGCATGGTCGGGCAGTATTTGGGCGGGCGGGCCGCCGAACGGTTCGAGCCCCGGGTCGCGTACCTGGCGTTTCACGCGCTGGCCCTTCCCCTGGTGCTGGCCATGGCTTTCGCCACGGACGCGCCCCTGGTGCTGGTCACCATGGGGTACATGCTGTTTCTGCTGGGAATGCAGCCCGTCGAAAACACCCTGGTGGCCGTGTTGACGCCGGACACTCTAAGACACAGCGCCTACGGCCTGAAGTTCGTGTTCACGTTCGGTGTGGGTTCCCTGGCCGTGCGCATGGTCGGAAGCATCGAAGAGGCGTGGTCCCTGCCGGCGGTCTTTATCGCCATGGGCGGGGTTTCCCTGGCCATCGTGGCGACCATCGTGATACTTCGAAGCGTTACCCGGAGCATCCGTTTCTGATACGTGAATCGGCGGGCGGAACCATAAGAATGCCGCCCAAAGGGAGGAACCTATGATCGCACAGCTTTCGGTATATCCCATCGGCGAAGGAATCAGTGTCAGCCGTTTCGTGCGTAAGAGCGTGGCCGTGATCGAGCGTTCCGGCTATCCTTACGAGGTGGGGGGCATGAGTACGAGCGTGGAAGTTCCCGACCTGGATGCGCTCTTCGCCCTGATCCGGGCCATGCATGCCGCGCAGGTGGAAGAAGGCGCCCGGCGCATCGTCATCGATCTGAAGGTGGATGATCGCAGGGATCGGAAGGCTTCCATCGAATCCAAGCGCACCTCCGTTACGGAATCCGGAACGAGGCAAGGGAAGCCGGCGCAATGACCGGCGACGGGTGAAGAGGTTGTCATGCATGTCGTAACACCTGAACAAACGAGCGTGGGGTGGATCGGAACCGGCGTCATGGGTCGTTCCATGTGCGGGCACGTGCTGCGGGCCGGATATCGGGTTACGGTGTTCAACCGCACGCGATCCGCCGCGGAACCACTCCTGGATCAGGGCGCCCGATGGGCCGAAACCCCGTCGGAGGCGGCCCGGAACTCGGACGTGCTGTTTACCATAGTGGGGTTTCCCGAGGATGTCCGTGACATTTATTTGGGGGGAGGGGATGTTCTCCGGAACTCGAGGCCGGGCGGCGTGATCGTGGACATGACCACCAGCGAGCCCTCTCTGGCCGAGGAGATTGCCCGGGCCGCGGGACAAAGGGGGGGTTACAGTCTGGACGCCCCCGTCTCGGGGGGCGACGTGGGGGCGCGTAACGCGACGCTTTCCATCATGGCGGGAGGAGAACGCCCCGTGTTCGAGGCCGTGCTCCCGCTGCTACGGAGCCTGGGAAAGAACATCCGATACATGGGAGGCGCGGGCAAAGGGCAGCACGCCAAGGCCGCCAACCAGGTCCTGGTGGCCGGCACCATGATCGGCACGGTGGAAAGCCTGCTGTACGGGATCAAAGCCGGTTTGAGCCCGGACGAACTCATCGAGGTGTTGCAGGGAGGTGCGGCGGCGTGCTGGTCCATGGGCGCGTACGGCCCGCGGATCGTCGGCGGAAACCTGGATCCGGGGTTCATGGTGGAGCACTTCCTCAAGGACATGAACATCGTGCTGAAAGAGGCGGAGCGGATGAACCTGCCGTTGCCGGGACTGGCCCTGTGCAAGCAGTTGTATGTAGCCGCCCGGGCCCTGGGTTTCGGCCGGCTGGGGACCCATTCCCTGTTCAAAGTGCTGGCCGCCATGGCGGGGGTGGACCAGGCCTCTTTCCGGTGATCATGGGATAGACGGAGGCACTCATGCGCAAGATACGGATCCGGCTGGGGACCGTTACGGTGGATGCGGAACTGGCGGATACTCCGACGGCGGATCTCATAGGGAACATCCTGCCCTTCGAGGGATCGTTCCACACCTGGGGGGACGAGATTTACTTTTCCATTCCGGTCCATGCGGAGCTTGACGCCACGGCGCGCGAGGTGGTGGAGTTGGGAGACTTGGGGTACTGGCCTCCCGGAAACGCCTTCTGCATCTTTTTCGGACCCACTCCCATGAGTCGGGGGGATGAAATCCGCCCGGCCGGTCCGGTCAACATCGTGGGCCGGTTTACGGGAGACCCGGCGAAAGTGAAGTCCGCCATGGGTGAGGCCCGCATTCGCATCGAACCGCTGTAGAGAGTTCCTTGGAAGACTGGTCCTACATAGCGGCGGCGGTGGTGCTCGGAGTCGGTTTCCTGTTTCTGATCCGCCGGATCCTCGCCTGGCAGATCCGGAGGGCCGTTTTCCGAGTGATGGAGGATCTCACGCGGCGGGGAGCCACGTCGCGGGAGGGGGCGGTGTCCGTGACTTACGCCCGCAGGAAGTTCATCGAGCCGGGCTTTCGGGATTACCGTCCCGTGGCCCTGGAGCTGCTTCTTCGGACCGGCGTGGTGGAACACACCCCCGAGGGCGGCTACTATCTGACCGGAAAAAGCGCGGATTCCCAGTTCGGGAAATAACACGGGATACATACTTGTCCCGCGTATGAGGGGATACCGCGGGGATTGTTTGTCGGCCGCTCCCATCGAGCGGCGGAAAGGGAGGGGGGCATGAGCCGTGTGGAGACTTCCGGCGAGGCGGTTCGGGAAGGGAGAACGGTGGAACACTCCCGGGTCATCATGTCCCAGGTGTTCATGCCGGAACACGCGGGACCGGGAGGCGTATATGTCCATGGGGGAGAAATCATGAAGCTCATGGATGCGGCGGCCGGAGTGGCCGCGGTGCGGCATTCGCACGCTCCCGTTATGACGCTGAGGGTGGAAGGCATGAATTTCTTCCATCCCATTCGGGTGGGCAACTATGTGACCGTTCACTCGCGGGTGACCTATACCAGTGGATCTTCCATGGAGGTTCAGGTGAAAGTCGTTGCGGAAGATATCCTGCGCGAGAAATCCTGGGAGACGTGCACGGCCTACTTCATTTACGTAGCGTTGGACGAGCAGGGAAAACCCAAGAAGATTCCGCCGTTGATTCTGTCCACGGAGGACGACCGCCGTCTGTTCGAAGCGGGGGCCGCCCGCCACGATACCTGCCGTATCGACGATCAGTTTAAGGTTTTGTGCGCCATGGAGTGAAGACACGCCGGGAGAAAGCGTTTCCTGCTGGAAAGGAATGCAGAACATGAGAATTCAACAGGCCGGTCCTGTAAACGACCGGATCGTGTTATTGGGTTCAAGGCACATTTGCAGCTATCTTCTAAAAGGGGAGGAATATGCCCTGTTGGGCGGCAGTGTGCCCTGGGAAGTGCCGCGTCTGGAATCGCAACTGGATGAATTCAAAGTGGAGCGCGAACGCATCCGGTATCTGATTGTTTCCCATGCGCACCACGATCATTGCGGAGCGGTGCCGTATCTGGTGACCCGCTACCCGAATATCCGGGTGGTGGTTTCCCAATATTGTGCGCGCGTACTGCGCAAGGAACAGGCAGTGAACCTCATGCGGGACGTGAACCGCCAAACCTTGGACGTGCTGAAGCGTCCTCACAGTTTCGATGGATATTCCCTGGAGTTCGGGCCGATCCCCGTGTGGCGGGAAGTGGGGGATTTGGACGAAATCCGGCTGGGAGAAGAGATGGTGTTGAGGTTCTACGTGACTCCCGGGCACTCGCGGTGTTCCCTCTCCGTATACGTTCCTTCGGAACAGGCTCTGTTTCCGGGTGATTCGGTGCCCGCGCCCGAGGCGGGAAAACGGGAACTGACCGTAACGGCGAATCACGATTACAACGATTACCTGAACAGCTTGCGTAAACTGGAAGACCTTCCCATCCGCCTGGTGGGATACGAGCATGGCGGAGTTCTTACGGAAGAAGACGTGGAAGGCATTATTCCCCGGAGCATCGCCGCCACGCTGGAACAAAGGGAGCGGATCCGAAAGCGATTCGGGGAGTTGCAGGATCTGGATCGACTGATTTCCGAGACCGCCGAGAAATTCCATGCCCTGGAGTTGTTCCGGCTGGTGCCTTCGGATCTGATGAAAGCCATTACGGCGCGCATGGTCAAGAGTGCTCTGGACATGGTGTGAGGCCGGGACCGGCGAAGGGCGGGGTTCGTTCGCCGGGAAATCGGGAAGGAATGTGAAGGCGGACGATCTCCATGAGGCTCGAGGTAATCTCCGTTGATGCCATCGAAGGTCTGAAGGACCTGGAGAATGGGATTTCCTGCTCCGAGGAGGACTACGTCCGGATCCGGCGGGATGTGCGGGATCGGGGGCTGCAACTCCCCCTGGTGGTGGACGGGGAATGTCGTCTTCTGGACGGGTACAAGCGCTTCAGGGCTTTGAAAGAACTGGGAGTGCGAACGGCGCCCTGTCTCATCGTCTCCCACGTGGACCGGCTCGAAGCCGTGGAATGGTCGCTCCGCAACCGCTTGGCGGGGCCGTACTTGCATCCGGTGGACCGGGCCCGCCTGGAAGCACGGTTGGGTATTTCCCTCTCCATGGAGGACTCCCCTTCCAAGGCGCGGAATATCGCAGCCTATATTCCCGAAAGGCTGATCGAGCGCTTGAAGTCGGGCAGGGTTCAGGAAAGGACGCTCCTGCGAATCGTACATGAACTCAAGACCTTGGAGCCCTTGGCGGGCGCGGGCGGGATTCGGCATGTGAAGCGCCTGCTGAATCAGGCGGGTTCTCCATGGTTGCAGTTATCCACCATCCGGGAATTCCTTCTCGAACCGGACGTGCCGCCGGAGATCAAGCGGCGGGCCATGGAAGAGGAATGGTCCATAGAGCGGATGAGCAGTGCGGCCTGGAACGGATACAACCGGAGGCGAAGGCGGGAGGAAGAAGATCGGGAAGCCCGAGAGCGTTCTTCCGAGCAGGCGTTGGAGGAGAAGTACGGCAGAGTTCCGGAGAATGTTCCGGAAACCCTTCGTGAACGCGCCGTGCGGGAACTTCGGGAGTTCGTGGACTACTGGGGAATCACCCGGGAACAGGCCGAGGTGATGGAGGAACGGGAGATCGAACGGCGGATTCGTGAGATCTTTTCCCGGGAGATGGGAAGCCACCGGGAGTCCCTCGGGCGGCGGAGAGAGGAATTGGAGCGGAAGGTGCGGGACCTGGAGTCCAAGATCACGCAGATGGCTCGCTCTCAGGCCGCCCGCGAGCAAGGGGATGCTTCTTCCGGTTTGGAAAACGGTACCGGATTCGTCCTGCCCCGTACGCGGTTGGAGCATCGGTGGCGCGAGTTGGTCCCGAAGTTGGAGAAGGATAAAGCGGAACTGGATGGAGAATGGGGGATCCTGGAACTGAAACGCAAGCTGGAAGGGCTTCACCAGGAGTACCGGGAGCGTCTTCTCATGGTGCAGCGGAAGCAAGCCGCCCACCGAATTCCGGAACCGGACATCCGCTTTGAAATGTTGGGCCTTCTCCCCGAAAACTGGGAAAGCATGTCGGATGCGGAATGGAATCGTTTCCAGCGGTCTCTGCGTACGCTGATGCACCCGGACCGGACCGGTTCGGGTTTCGCGCATACCTCCGCCGTTGTGAATGCTCTGCTGGATTATGCGGACATGAAAAGGTCGTTCCGGAAGACGGGATGACCTTGCGGACATGTTTCGGGGAACCGGGGAATGGACCCGGTTCGACAGGGGTCACCGCGCGGATTCAAGCCCCGACACCGCCGCCGCCTGTGGAGTCCGGGCGGCGCTTTCATAGAGGCTTTCCAACTCCTGGATGGTGTGCAGATCCATGTCTTCCGGGATCGAGGTCGCCAGGAACCATTCCATCAGTTCCCCATCCTTCCGGTATGCGTTGCAGGAATCCATCAGTTCCGGGCGGAACCGGAAAATCACCTTGTACAGTTGCGCCGTGGAGATGCCGGGGAACAACTCCGTCAGGAGGAATCGGATACGCCGGCCCCGTCCCAGCAACGCCCCTTCCACGGTTTCCTTGAATAAGGCGTTCAGATGGGTGCAGCCGCGGCTTCCCGTTTTGACCACAAGTTTTTTCATGAGTCCCGGTTGAACCCGCCTGCCGACCATGGGTTGCAGCGTGCCCGTTGTATCGCGGCAGGGTCCGTGAGGAAACCGGATAATTCGGGGGGTCAAGGCCAGGATGGTCAGGTCCGGGTGGGAGAACAACCCTTCGATCTCGATTTCGTGATAAGGATCCGAGAAACGGGCGTGGACCCGGATGGTTTTGTCCGCGGTGAACTCCGCGATGACCCGTTTTTCGCGTTGGCCGAGAACCAAGTTGTTCGAAGACGACATGTTCGGGAGTGCTTTCCGGATGTGGAATTTCGCCGGAGCCGGGATCGGTGGATTCCGTGCGGGCGAGAAATCAATTATAGAGATTTCCGGTAATGAAGTCCAGGAAAAGTCCGGCGTCTTTCAGGAAAGAAACTTGCGAAGACGGGAATATGGGTGAAGAAGGCCCCTTGGTCTCGTGTGTTTTTTCTCCGGGACGACGGCCACGGGCCATGATTCCGGAGGGGGCCTTCTTTCATCCCGCGGCCCCGTCAGTCGACCTCGATACGGTCGATCTTGGCTTCCGCTACTTTGCGGCTCTGCCGTTGGATTTCGTCGACCAGTGAGCTGATTTCCTTGGAAGCCTCACTGGACCGCTTGGCAAGCACCCGGATCTCATCGGACACCACGGCGAATCCGGCCCCCAGTTCTCCCGCCCGCGCCGCTTCCACGGCCGCGTTGATGGCGAGCAGGTTCGTCTGGCGGGCGATGAGTTCGATGGTCTTGACGATGTCGTCGATGCGGGAAAGTTTGTTGACCAGGCTGTGCGCCGTTTCAATCTGGTCCTGGATGGCCTGGTCTTTCTTGATTTCTTCGGTCACGTCCCGGCCGATTTCGAGAAAGCCGTCCACCTTGCCCTCGGCGTTCCTGAGGGCCGTCACCGTACAGTGCAGCGGGAAGACTTCCCCGTTCTTGCGCCGCCGCCGCATGGTGAACAGCGCCTTGCCGTCCTTCATGACCTGCTTGGAACGTTTTCTCTGAATTTCAGCGGCCTTGCCCGTGTCGTCCCGGATGAAATTGAACGCCACGGGTCGTCCCATGGCTTCATCCCGGGACCATCCGAAAATGTTTTCCGCGCCCGTATTCCAGCTCTCTACCTTGCCGTCCATGGAAATGCTCATGAAGGAATACAATGTGGAACTGTCCAGCATCTTTTTAAGGAACCGGGTTTCCTGTTCCAGGCGTTCTTTGGAATCGCCGTTGTCGGACAATTCGCTTCCCTGGGGGAGCATCTTCAATTGCTCTCTTTCTCTTTCCCGTTCCTCTTCCAACTGGTCATGCAATGTATAGATGCTTTCGACGGCTTCACTCTGGAGCCGTCCCGGCTTGACGGTCTGAGGGGGGAGGGCGGATCCCTCCGCCAGGGCGGACGCCAGGCCGGCGATGTATCGCCAGTGCCTTGTTTCTCTTCGGACCATGAAATACACGGCTGCTTCACATAAGAGGAACACTCCCGCCAGCACGGCAAGACTTACCTGCAGGACCGTTCCCGTTAAGAACACCCACAAGATCCCGGCGCCCACAATGAAAAGGAGTGCGATAAAACCCATAGGAACCCAGACTGCTTTCAAATCCTGCATGTGCGTCTCCCTTTGTTGGATGGAACGAAGCCGTGATTTCATGTCTCTAATCGGTATAGCGGCGGGAATCTTGAGTCCGAAACGTGAAAGAAAGGACATGTCCGGTGGTTTCACCGAGTTCCGTGCGTGACTCCGGCGCTTCCCTTGTCTTTGAAGAACAGCGTGGTAGGCGGGCCGGCGAACCGGGCGATGGGAGACACTCGATGCCCGCAGGATACGGGACACGAAGGCTGCGGTGGAAGGATACCCCTTGACACCCGGAAGAGGGTCAACCTATAGGTAGATTCGAAGGCAGTGGAATCCATGCATAACGGGCCGTTGAAAGCGCGATCAGCAGCGTAGTGTATCTACGCCCCGTTCCTCAGGATTCGCGCGCCTTGCATCTTATCGTTTTGCACCGGCGTGTGCGGAGCACTGTTTATCAACGGGCTGATAACCTATCCTTGGAAGGACGGCGTCATGAAACTTGAAGTGCATCATATCGGGGTGGTGGTCGACAACATCGACCAGGCCAAAAAGGTATACGAAGACGTGTTCCATGTCGAGGAATCCGGGCGATTCGTGGTGGACGCGTTCAAGGCGGAAGTCTGCTTTCTGCCGTTTCAGAATACATATGTGGAACTGGTCCGGCCCCTGACGGAGGACGGACTGGGACGCTTTCTCGAGAAGCACGGCTCGGGGACCCTGCATCACATCTGTTACATCGTGGAAGATATGGAAGAGGCGTTCCGCTACTTCACGGAGGAAAAGGGACTCCGTCCGGTCAGCGGGGCGCCTCAGTACACTCCGTGCTTCGAGAAGGCCGTGTTCTTTCACCCGAAGGATACGGGAGGCGTTCTGGTGGAACTGGTGAGCGGAGCCACGTGCCCCCTCCCGGACTAAATCGGCCCGGCGATACGCCGTGACGGCGGGTTGTTTGTAAGGAGGGGACCGGTGTTCCTTCGAGGGTCGCGGAAACCCTTGCGTTCAGGCGTTCCCTCCCGCGAGCGACTCCGGAGACGGCGCTTTCTCCGGGCGACGAGGTCGTTTTCTCGGCTCGGGGCGTGACGTTTCAGACTGCGCGCCGTGTATCATAGGACCTTCGGGAGGGTGTGTCCGGATCGAAGCCGCGGGTGCGCGCCGCCGTGCGGGTCCCACACCGGGCCGCGGAATTCCCCGTGGAAATGTTCATTGCACCGAGGAGAGGGATGCCCAATGGAAAAGAAACTTTCAAGTCAGGAGATGGTGGAGGTATTGTCCCGGTGGAACGACGCATGGGCGCGTCACGACCTGGACGGAGTCATGGATCTGTTCCACGAGAACGTCCTGTTCGAGCACTGGACAGGGGGCCGCGTTCAAGGCAGGGAAAACCTTCGCCGCGCATGGTCCGGATGGTTTCAAGACCACGGCGGGTTCCGGTTCGAGGATGAGGATACCTTCGCGGACGAGACGACCCAGAAGGCCCTGTACCGTTGGCTGCTGGACTGGCCCTGCCCGGGCGAGGGCCATGCGGGCAAACGGGAGCGACGGAGAGGCGTCGACGTGCTCCATTTCGAGGACGGCAAGATCATCCGCAAACTGACCTATTCCAAGACCGGCCTGGAGATCGACGGGGAACGGGCCCGGTTGGCTTACCCGGGAGGGGCCCCCGCGTAACGGAGCGCCGAAGGCGGTACACGGTCCGCGGCCTACGGTACGTCTCATTATTCAGGCTTCCCGCGCCGTGCGTGTCCTATTTGCGCACCCCATTTCCGGAAAAGGGGTCTTCGAGGAGCCGCCGGGAAACGGCGCCGCGACGGAGCCCCCGGGACCGCTCGCGGAACCGACCCCTCGATCCGCCGGATTCGTTCTCGACCCCGCGCCGGGCGCCTACTCCAATCCGATGCTTTCCAGCACGCGCCTGGGGGGAACGCCGGTATCCGGGTCCCAGCCCCGTTCCTGGTAATAGGATCGCACCAGGTCCCGGAATCGGTGTTCATCCAGGGGCGGAAACGTGCGCGGGCCCGCGTCCACAGGCTCCGAGAAGAACCGGGAAGGACAGGTGTCGTCGTCGCGGCCGGCTCCCTGTCTCACGTTGAATGCCCTCCGCGTGTGCCACATGTTTTCCGAGGCCCGCATGAGGTCCTCCCGGCCGGTGTCCACTCCCACCACGGCGGAATACGTTTGAGCCCAGAGATCCAGGGGGATCCGCTGAAAAGGGGGAAACTGGCACACTCCCAGTATTTCCAGTACGGACGTCACATCCTCGGTCCACTTGTTGAGCCGGCCCACGTTGTATCCTTCGGCCCCGACGATTCGTCCCACCGCTTCCGGAGGGAGTCCGATCTTGGTGCAGTAGCGCGCGATCTGTTCCGGAGTCCGCTCCACCATGGCGACGCTCACGTTGGATATGTAACCGCGCACGTTGGTGAACTGGGAGAAGATTTCCGTGGAGTCCAGGCGGACCCTGGGATCGTAGAGCATGCCCAGGCCCTTGGACACCATGGCGTAAGGGCGGGTTTCTTCACCCAGGAGTTCCGAAGCTCGGTCCAGACCTTCGGCCAGGGTGTCCCCCAGACCTTCCCGATAAGCGATGCGGCGGATCCATTCCCGGACGAATTCTCCGTCCCCCCACAGGGCCGGACGGCCTCCGGTGTCCCGTTCCGTAAGAATGCCCCGCTGGTGCAACTCCATGACGAAGGCGATGAGTCCTCCCGTGCTCATGAAGTCCAGTCCCATTCGGGCGGCCGTTTCCGCGCAGCGGACCGCTTCCTTCCAGCCTTCGACCAGACAGAAGGTCCCGAAACTCTGCATGACCGAGTTCATGCAGGATACGGCCATGCGCGTCTCGGGTTCGGCCCCTCCGCCGAAGTGAATATGATGCTTGCAGCCCACCGGACAGGCCTGGCACGCCACGTCGCCGTCCTTGAGACGCCGGACGAAATCGTCCAGGGGGAAAATCTCCAGCAGATCCTCGTGGAAGGCGGACTGGTAGTTCTTGCGGGCATACAGGCCCAACCGACTGAAGGTTTCCAGGCTGATCAGGGTCCCGTAGGCGCGCCAGTTCAGCAGGTTCGGATCCGAGCGAAGATAGCCGAACAGTTTCTTGGCCGCCTTGAGAAATCCGTTGCGATCGGCCACCTCCACGCCTTTTGACCCGTATACGGCGATGGCCTTGAGATTCTTGGATCCCATGACGGCGCCCATGCCGGTGCGGGCAAAGGCGGCGTACTTGTTGGTCAGGATCCCCGCGTCCCGCACGCGACGCTCTCCCGCCGGACCGATGCAGCTCACGTTAAACCGCTCTCCCATTCGGGCCCAGAGGGCGTCCGTGGTGTCGAAGGTGTCCTGACCCCAGAGATCCTCCGCGTTCAGGAAGGTGACCTGTTCGTCCTCGATTCGGAGCACCATCGGCCGTTCCGCCCGCCCCGTGATGATGAGGTGGTCGAAGCCTGCGAATTTGAGCGACCCGAACAACCCGTGACCCGATACGCCCATGAATCCTCGAACGGGCGACATGCTCGTGAGGTTCCCCTTGCCTGCTCCCGGGGTCATGGTGCCCACCAACGGGCCCAGGCCGAAGATCATCTGATTGTCCGGGCCGTAAGGATCCAGGCCGGGTTTCAGTTCCTGGTAGGCCAATGCCGCGTTGACGGCGGCGCCTCCCCGGAAATGGCGAATGAGTTCCGGGGGAAGGGATTCGACCTTGGACGTCCGACGACTGAGATCCACCTTCAATAGAGTGTTCGTGTAGCCACCCAGGATTTCCATGTCTCCTCCATTATTGCTTTTCGAGTACGCCGTATTCGCAGTAGGACGCACAGAGTCCGCACTGGACGCATTCCGGCAGGATGCGTACCTCAAAGCGGTTGGCGCCGTTTATCCGGTGGGGGTGAATGTAGGCCGCCGAAGGCTGAAACTGCCTGGCGGGAGATTGAAAGAAAGAGCATACCAGTTGGCATAGGCCGCAACCGGAACACTTTTCAGGATGAGCGATCCGGACCGGTTTCATGGGTTCACCTCCCAATGTCCGCTGAAGTGAGAGATTGCAGGGGCTCCGGGCGAGCCGGCCTGTCGGGAATTCCGGCGTCTCGGTGTACTCTGGAAACCCGCGGGACCACCCATCCGGCGCCGGGGGCTACGGCGGGTCTTCGACAAGAAGCACCGGCATGACAGGGTTTCAACGTAGCATGGTTCGCGTGGGAACTCAAAAGGGTTTTGGGCGGTACATGAGACTGTACCCATTTGGCATGCCCATAATACTCTGCTATGGTGGTCCCATTGGAATCGCGGTATGGGACGGCCTGCATCGATAGGGCCATGGGGCGGTTCCGGTGAACCGCGCCGCAACCTCAGGGACAAGTCGTGGAGGAAAGGGAGAAGATAGCATGGCCTTAATCCAATGGAATGACAGCCTCAGCGTTAACGTGAAGGAGATCGACAGGCAGCATCAGAGGCTTGTGGGAATGATCAACGAACTCAACGACGCCATGCGGCAGGGAAAAGGGAATGAGGTACTGAAAAAGACGGTGCGTGAACTGATTCAGTATGCGGCGACCCATTTCAGGACGGAAGAGAAATACTTCGATCAGTTCCAATATCCCGACGCCGCCGGCCACAAGAAAGAGCATGCGGATTTTACACGAAAGGTTTCCGATTTCAAAGATGGGTTCGAGAAGGGTACACTGGGCTTGTCGATACAAGTCATGGGGTTTTTGAGCGACTGGCTTCAGAATCACATCAAGGGGGTCGATAAGAAATACGGCCCGTTTTTCAACGAGAAGGGATTGAGATAGTCGCTGAGGCACGCGCCCGAACCCTCCACCAGGGCATATTCTACCTTCGAGCTTGGTGAACCGCGTTTTGGGGGTGACCGGGTTGAGAGCCTTGTCCTCCAAGAATACGGTCTGAAGGAATGAGGGCGACGGAGCGTTCTGTAGGGCCGGGGAGGAAAACTGCTACGTTCTACGTTCCGAAGAGGGATCGAAGGAGTCCGCAGGCGTCCCGGTACTGGGATTCGCTGAGCACCCAAGCGCCTTCTTTCCGAACCGGCTCCGTTTCGACCCTGTAAATCCGTTCGGGGAGTCGCGCTTGCCGGGCGATGTTCGGGGGAATCTCCGGCGTCAGCCCCAGCGCCTTTTCGATGTCTTCCGGGAACTTACCGGGATCCGCCGTTTCATACACCACGGACAAGGTCTCGAAGCGGCCCAGCAGATACGTCTCCAGGGCTCTCCATCCCACGGCGCCGTGGGGGTCCAGGATCAATCCGTACCGGCGGTATACGTCCCGGATGGTTTCGTAGTGAAGGGGGTTGGTCACCCCGTAGGACACGATGTCCCGTTTCAAGGATTCCATGTCGGGCATGCGATCCATGACCCCTTCCCGCAGGACGCGACCCGTATGGGGATCCCGTTCGTCGTATACGTGGCCCCCGTACAGGTCCACCAGCCGCGCCAGGTTGCTGGGATTGGACACGATCATGGCGGAGGAGGGAGACGTTACGGAGGGGCGGACTCGGTACACTCCCGTTCGGAGAAAATCGGGAAATTCCGTGTTCTCGTTCACCCCGCACACGATTTTGCCTACGGGCAGACCCATTTCCCGGGCAATGACCGTGCCCATCATGTCCCCGAAGTTTCCCGAGGGAACACAAGCCACCATGGGCTCGTCGTGTTCGCCGATGCGCGAATAGGCGAAGAAGGGGTACACGGCCTGGGGCAGTAAACGGCCTACGCTGATGCTGTTGGCCGACGTAAACCGGTGTTCGTCCCGGAAGAGATCCAGGGCCAGAGGGCGGTCGCCTAAAAGGCGTTTGGCGAGGGCCTGGCAGACATCGAAGTCGCCGTTGACCTCCACGGCGAACACATTGTCCCGGAGCGTGGTCATTTGGCGGCGTTGGCGCTCGCTGATGGAGGCCCTCGGGTAAAACACGACGCAGTGGACGCTGGGCAGGCCGTGCAGCGCATCCGCCACGGCGCCTCCCGTATCCCCGCTCGTGGCCGTCAGAACCACGCGCCGTTCCCCGCTCTTTTCCAGGAAGTGATTCAAAATCCGGCCGAAGAAGCGGGCCGCATAGTCCTTGAAGGAGTACGTGGGACCCTGAGTGAGCCACAGGATATGAAGCCGTTGGGTTACGTGTTGCACCCGTGTCGGGATGATCCGCTCACTGTAGGCGTCTTCCAGGATTTCGACCAGGTTCTCTTCCGGAATTTCGGAAGCGAGATAGGGATGCAGCACCTGAAAGGCGATGGAGGCATAGGATTGACCGGCCATTTCCCGGATACGGCCGGGGCTGAGTCGGGGGATGTCTTCCCGCGCCATCATATACAAGCCGTAGTTGGAAGCCAGCCCGTTCATGAGAGCCTGCCGGAAGGTGGCCCGTTCCGTCTTGTCGTTGGTGCTGTAATAGAATACGGCGTTCATGGGATTCCTTGTCCGGATTGCGGAAAGAACGGTTTTTCAGCCCGGACATCCGGATGTTCGGCGCTACCGGAACCACCGGCCGCGCCACGGGCATGGCGGGGCGGACATCGTGAGGCGCTATTAAACAAGGTGACGGCGCCGGTTGTCAAGCAACCCGAGTTCCGGGCTCTGAGGACGGACGGAAGAGGACGGAAGGTTGTCTCATGAGGTTCCGCGGTCGCACCGGATCTCGAATGCCGCTGCGGGACGCCGCATGAATAGTGGTTGACAAGCCGCCGGTCGGGGGCTTTACTCGCAAAAAAATCCATACAGGTTTCCAAGGAAGGAGTGGCTATGATTCGAACAGGGGCATGTGCGGCGATCCTGATTTTCGGGTGTCTATTCGTTTGGACGCCGGCCTGGGGTGATACCGCACCCGGCGAGACAAACCAGGAAGCGGTGGCCAAGGTCAACGGTACGCCCATCACCTGGGAGGAACTGGAAAAGAACACCCGATTTGTGGAACGGCGTTACGAGAGCGCAAAGGTCCCCCTCCCGGAGGGGGAGGAAAACGACATCAAGCGGGTGGTGCTCGATAAGTTGATCGATGAGATCCTGATTCTCGAGGTGGCTCAAAAGAAAGAGATCCGGGTGCCGGAAGGCGAGGTGGACGACGCCGTCCAGCGGATCAAACTTGCTTACCGGGACAACGAGAAGTTCGAGCAGGAGTTGAAACGCCGGGGTCGCTCTTTGGAGGAACTCAAGGACAGCATCCGAAAAAGCAGACAGGTGGAGTCCGTGCTGAAATCGGTGGTGGCCGTCGAGCCGGAGGATCTGGAGAAAGGGGCCCGGCGGTATTATGAGTCCCATCCCGAGGAGTTTATTGCCGAAGAATCCCGAAGGGTGAGCCATATTCTGATTCGAGCCGAAAACAAGCAGGATGAGGAGGCGCGTAAAAAGGCCAAGCACAAAGCCGAGGCCCTTCTGAAGCGGCTTGAGTCGGGAGAGGACTTCGCCCGGCTGGCCGCAGCCGAATCGGAAGCGCCGGACGCCAAAGCGGGAGGCGATCTGGGGTACCTGATACCCGGACGCATGGTTCCGGAATTGGATGAGGTGATTTTTTCGCTGGAAAAGGGGACCCTGAGTGGCGTGGTGGAAAGCCCTTTTGGTTTTCATATTGTTCGGGTGACGGACGTCAGTCCCAAAGTCCGGTTGTCCTTCGATCAAGTGAAGGCGGGGGTCATGCGGCAGGTCAAGGAAGAAACCGAACAGGAAAAGCGCAGGGAGTACATTGCTTCGTTGCGCAAGGGGGCCAAGATCGAGATCTTTTTGAAGTAGGGGCTACCTCGCGCGTACCGACGGGGACAAAAGTACGCTCGCTTCGGTACGATGCGGCTCCATGGCGAGACGGCGGGAACCGCGCCGAATGGATCCCGGCCGGCTCGTCCGGTGATTTGAAAGAGCAGGCACATGTTTGACGCGCTGACGGAAAAACTGGATTCGGTATTCAAGAAGCTTCGATCCCGCGGGAAGTTGACTCCGGAGAACATCCAGGCAGGGCTTCGCGAAGTGCGTATGGCCCTTCTGGAAGCCGACGTTCATTACAGGGTGACCAAGGAGTTCGTGGAGTCGGTGAGGGATCGCGCCGTGGGCAGCGAAGTCCTGAAGAGCCTGACCCCGGGTCAGCAGGTGATCAAGATCGTTCACGAGGAACTCATCCGGCTCATGGGGGAAAGAAACCAGGAACTAAACCTGAAAGGTTCCCGTCCGCATGTGCTGATGCTCACGGGGCTGCAGGGCTCGGGCAAGACCACCACGGCGGCCAAGCTGGCGAAGCTCCTGAAACAAACAGGGCGGTCCTGCTACATGGCTTCCGCGGACGTGTATCGACCTGCGGCGCTGGAGCAACTGGATCGCCTGGGCCTGCAGATCGGAGTGGAAACGTATCCCGCCGACGCCGGGGGCGGGCCCCTGGAGCGGGCCCAGGAGGCGTTGAAAGCGGCGCGCCGTAGAGAAGCGGATGTGCTGATTCTGGATACGGCGGGCCGTCTGCACATCGATGAGGAGATGATGGAGGAGTTGCGGAACCTCAAAGCCGCGGTTGCTCCCTCGGAGATTCTCCTGGTGGCGGATTCTATGACCGGTCAGGATGCGGTAAACGTGGCCGAGAAGTTCGATGGAGATCTGGATCTGGGCGGGGTCATCCTCACCAAGCTGGACGGTGACGCCCGCGGGGGGGCGGCGCTTTCCATCAAGGCGGTTACCGGCAAGCCCATCAAGTTCGTAGGGATCGGGGAGAAGGTGGATGCGCTGGAGGTGTTTCATCCGGATCGCATGGCTTCCCGTATTCTGGGCATGGGGGACATGCTCACGCTCCTGGAGAAGGCGCAGGCTTCCATTGACGAGCAGGAAGCGGCGGATCTGGAGCGCAAGTTTCGGAGGGACGAATTTACTCTGGAGGATTTTCGGAACCAGTTACTTCAGATTAAGAAGATGGGGTCTCTGGATCAACTCCTGGGCATGATCCCGGGGTTCGGCAAGTTGAAGAAGATGAAGGCCTTTCAACCGGACGAGAAGGAGCTGGTGCGGGTGGAGGCCATCATCAACTCGATGACACGCGATGAGCGTACGGATTACCAGATCCTGAACGCAAGTCGACGAAAACGCATCGCGTCCGGCAGCGGCACGTCGGTGCAGGATGTGAACGCTCTGCTGAAAAATTTCACGCAGATGCGGAAGATGTTCAAGCAATTGAACAAGGGTGGAAAAAAGGGGTTGCTTCGAGGGGGCTTTCCGTTTTAGATATATCGTTTGCATATTGATTTTGCGTCCGGTTGCTCATAGAATGGTATATATGACGAAGTGTTTCCGGAAGACTGCGGGGGGGATGGGGAGCCGGACATCAAACATGGAATCGAGGCATTTGCAAGGGAGGAGTGGACCCGATGCCGGTAAAGATCAGATTGACACGGGCGGGAGCCAAGAAGCGTCCGTTTTATCGAGTGGTGGTGGCGCATGCGGAAGCACCGCGGGATGGAAGATTCATTGAAGTTCTGGGGACTTACGATCCCAAGAAGGAACCTTCAGAGTTTCGGCTGGACAAAGAGAGACTTCAGCACTGGCTGACTCAGGGCGCCGTTCCAACTGAAACGGTGGCCAGTCTGTGTAAGACCGGTGGATATATGTGATCCTGTTTACATTCCGAGTCCGGCCTTCGACTCGTGATCCGGAGAATGAAGGAAACAGGGTAAGACGGATTGTTCGTTGCTGTATGGGACGTTTCAGTTTGGGTCAGAGCATGAACATGTCATCGTTCCAAAGGGTTTCTGAAGTGAGTAACGGCGTGGAACTCATCGAGTGAAACTTCAACTGGAGAGAGGTGCTTCATGAAGGAATTAATTGAGTTTATCGCCAAGGCATTGGTGGATCGTCCCGAAGATGTGGAAGTGCACGAAATCGAAGGCGAACAGACGTCGGTAATCGAGCTGAAGGTGGCCAAAGAAGACCTGGGCAAAGTCATCGGCAAACAGGGGCGTACCGCCCGTGCCATGCGGACTATCTTGAGTGCGGCTTCCACCAAGATCAGAAAACGATCGGTCCTTGAGATCATTGAATAGGAGAACAACTCGGAGAGATCAACGGATACTCATGGGGCGGGTCGCAGGCCTTCATGGGTTGAAAGGGTGGGTGCGGGTCGAGTCGTTTGCGGAATCCGTTGAGTCGCTTGTGGCGCGCGGGTGTTTTTTGGTGGAACCTGTGGGCGGAGTTCCTCGTACATACACGGTGGAGGGGACGCGGCTTCAAAACGTGCAGGTGTTGATCAAATTCCGCGAAATTGATACGGTAGATGACGCGAGGCGCCTCTTGGGTGGCGCCTTGTTGGTTGATAGGTCTGATTTACGGGAGCCGGAAGAGGGGGAGTACTACTGGTTGGACCTGATGGGTCTGGACGTACGGGATTCCACGGGTGAATGGTTGGGAAGCGTGGACCAGGTAGTGCGGACGGCGGCCCAGGATCTTCTGTCGGTGCGCGGAGACCATGGAGTTCTCTTGATTCCGCTCGTTTCCGAGTGGGTCGAAGAAGTGGATCTGGAGCGAGGCGAATTGGTTTTGAGCGGTAGAAAAGCGGACATCGTTGAGCCGGACGCATGATCATCGACATACTGACCCTGTTCCCTGGGATGTTTGATTCCCCCCTGAAGGAAAGCATGCTCAAACGGGCGATCGAATCGGGGGCGGCGGACGTGCGGATTGTGAACATCCGTGACTTCGCCCAGGGCAGACATGCCCAGGCGGATGATCGTCCTTACGGTGGAGGCAGCGGCATGGTCATGAAGGTGGAACCCGTCGCGGCCGCCGTTCGGTCTTTGGTCCGGACTTCTGAAGAGGTTTCTCCCCATGTGATTCTGCTGACTCCTCAGGGGCGCTTGTTCAACCAGGCCAGAGTCCGGGAATTGGCTCGACGCCCCAGGATGGCCTTGATCTGCGGTCACTACGAGGGGGTGGACGAGCGCGTTTCGAGGCTGTTCGTGCAGGAAGAGCTTTCCATCGGCGACTATGTTCTGACCGGCGGCGAGGTGGCGGCTCTCGTGGTTATGGACGCCGTGGTGCGCCTCTTGCCGGGGGTCTTGGGAAACACGGATTCCCTGGAGGAGGAGAGTTTCTCTTCGGGCCTCATCGAATATCCCCAGTATACGCGTCCGCGTGAATTTGAGGGGCATGGGGTGCCGGAGGTGCTTCTTTCCGGCGATCATGGAGAGATCGCCCGGTGGCGTAAGGAGGAATCGATGCGCCGAACGATGGAACGCCGGCCCGACTTGGTTGCCGCGGCTTTCGAACGGGATGGGGAACCTTCGAAAGTCTCTTGAGCATGCGGATTCACGCGGTTGCCTCCAAGGCGGCCGAAGCCGGAGGTCCCCGGCCCATGCGGGAAATCGTTCAAAGAGGGCTCGATGGAATCGGCAGCCGCAGTGTACCTCGGTCTACTGCATTACCCGGTGTACAACAAGCGCAGAGAAGTGGTCGCTTCGGCGGTCACCAATTTGGATATACATGATTTGAGCCGTCTGGCGGCCACATTTGACCTGCCGCGGTTCTATGTGATCACCCCGCTGAAAGATCAGCGCGTTCTAGCGCGACGGATCGTGAGTCACTGGACGGAGGGTCGGGGAGGGGAAGTCAACCCGGATCGAAAAAGCGCCCTGGAACGGGTATGGGTCACGGAGACACTCGCCTCGGCATGCGAAGATATCCGCGGTGGGACGGGTGTTCATCCTACGGTGGTGTTGACCGGTGCTTCTCCTCAGGGCCCGGTGGTTTCGTTTGAACGGATGCGAGGTCTGCTGATGCGTCCCGAGCCCTTTCTCCTTGTGTTCGGAACGGCTTGGGGACTCGCGGTGGAACGGATTTCCTCAGGAGAAAGCCTGTTGCTGGCTCCCATCCGGGGCCGAGCCGGTTACAATCATCTTTCGGTGCGATCGGCGGTTTCCATTGTGCTGGATCGCCTGATGAGTTCGGAAAGATAGGAGGTCGGGAAGATGGATACAACAATTCTCCAGTTGGAACGAGAGCAGATGAGAATGGACATCCCGCGTTTCAAGGCGGGAGACACCGTTCGAGTCCATGTTCGAATCAAAGAAGGTGAGAAAGAGCGGATCCAGGTGTTCGAGGGAGTCGTGATTCGGAGACGTGAAGGGGGAAGCGGCTCCACGTTTACGGTGCGCAAGATTTCGTATGGAGTGGGTGTAGAACGCATCCTGCCCCTGAACTCTCCCATTATAGACAGAGTGGAGGTCGTATCCGTGGGACGAGTGCGGCGGGCCCGACTCTATTACATGCGTGGGTTGAGGGGTAAAGCGGCCCGCATCAAGGAAGACCGCCGATAGGGTCATGAGGGAAGCCCGGAAGAACGTCACCCGGACTCTCTTCCCCGATGCGACGACGAGAGACCTGTATCTCTTCGAGATTGACGCCTGGCGTCGGGGTCTGCAATTCGTGGCGGGAGTGGACGAAGCCGGGCGGGGACCCCTTGCCGGGCCGGTGGTTGCGGCGTGCGTGGTGATGTACCAGGGGGTTCCCCTGCTCCGCGTCGACGATTCCAAGAAGTTGTCCGCGGAGACCCGGGAGGCGTTGTGGATCGAAATCCTGAATCACACCCGCGCCGTGGGGATCGGAACGGCGAACGTGGCGGAAATCGAGGAATGGAACATTCTTCAAGCTTCGCTCCGGGCCATGGGTCGCGCCGTTCTTGACCTTCCGCTGCGGCCGGAACTTGTGCTGGTGGACGGCGTTCACCTCATTCCGGGTATTGAGACTCAGAGGGCCTTGGTTCGAGGCGATTCGAGGAGCGGTGCCATCGCCGCCGCTTCCATAGTGGCCAAAGTGACTCGAGATCGAATGATGCTCGAACTTCACGACCGATATCCCCAATACAATTTCGCCTCCAACAAGGGATATGCCACCCGCGAACATCTGGAGGCCCTGTCCGAATACGGCCCTTGTCCGGTCCATCGCAAGACGTTCAAGGGTGTGCGGGAGCACATCAAACCTGTCATTCCCCCCCTGTTTTTCGGCCTGTAGTTCCATTTCCCATGGGCGGTGCGGATCGCAAAGCATTGGGTAAACACGCGGAAGCATTGGCCGCCGAAACCCTGGAGAAGAAGGGATACCGGATCTTCGCCCGCAACGCCCGTTGCCCCCTGGGAGAGTTGGATATCGTCGCTTTGCACGGAGACATGCTGGTGTTCGTCGAGGTACGAGCGGTGTCCGGTGGAAGAAGAGGCCACCCCAAGGAGTCCGTGTCGACCCGGAAGCAGGCGGTGCTTACCAGGACCGCCCTATGGTATCTCAAGAAGCACGGGTGGATGGACCGGTCGGCCCGGTTCGATGTGATCACCGTCCGAATGAACGGTGGCGGTGTTCCGGAAGTCGAACATTTCGTGAACGCATTTGAAATGGTATACTGATGTCAAGATGGTAAATGGATGCCTATACTTGGTGGCCACCCCCATCGGCAATCTGGAGGATATCACGCTTCGGGCGTTGCGTGTTCTGAAAGAGGTGGACGTGGTGGCCGCCGAAGATACGCGGCGGACCCGGAAGCTCTTGGCGCATCACGGTATCCGGAATCGGGTTTCGGCATACCATGGCTACAATCGGGAGCGGGCCGGAGAGAAGCTTTTGCGGTGCCTTCTCGGGGGAAAGAACGTCGCCTTGGTCACGGACGGAGGGACCCCGGGGATCTCGGATCCCGGAAGGGAGTTGGTCCGCGAGGCCTTTCATCGGGGAGTACTGGTGGCGCCTGTTCCGGGTCCCTCCGCCATCACCGCGGCTCTGTCCGTCGCCGCATTTTCCGGTGGACCGTTCTTGTTTGTGGGTTTCCTACCCTCGAAAGCGGGTCCCCGGAAGAGAAAACTGGAAGATCTGGGAGGACTCCCCTATCTGCTGGTTCTTTTCGAGGCTCCTCATCGGCTGATGAAGACGTTGGAAGAAATGGGTCGGGTGTTCGGCGGTCGGCGGATCCTTATGGCCCGGGAAATGACCAAGGTGCACGAGACTCTTCTGGTCGGAACGGCGGAAGAAATCCGTCTCAGCTTGAAAGCGGAGGTGGTGCGTGGTGAGATCACCCTGCTGGTGGAGCCGTGTGACACGGTTGCAGAGCCGGAAATGGGGGTTTTGGAGGAACTTCGGTACTGGAGCCGGAGGTCCCGTATACCCATGATGGAAGTGGTCAAGCAGGTGGCTCGAAGTCGGGGAATTCCCAAGAGCGAAGTATACCGGGAAAGCTTGAAGCTGAATCAAGAGTCGAACGAATCTTGAGCCGGAGCCGTCCGAGATTGGAAGGGACGGAAACACGCATCCATGGCAAATGTTCCCCTGAAGTTGTCCATACTGTTTCGCTCCTTCTTTCTCCAGGCGGCATGGAACCTGGAGCGGATGCAGAACATCGGGTTTCTCTTTGCGTTGTCGCCCGCGTTGAAACACATCTACGGGCGGAAACGGAAGGAATTCCGGGAAGCGTGCCTGCGGCATCTGGAGTTGTTCAATTCCAATCCGTACATGGCGGGCTTCATTTTGGGGGCCGTGGCGAATCTGGAGGCGGAGAGGGCGCGGGATACCGTCGCCGTGGAAACGTTGGGGGACTTCAAACGAGGGACGATGACGGCTTTCGCCGCCATGGGAGATGCCTTGTTCTGGAGTTTGCTGAAACCGTTATGCGCTTCCGCGGCCATTGTGTTCGCCCTGGGAGGGAAACTCTGGGCCCCTTGGGTGTTCCTGATTTCTTATAACGCCGTGCATGGTCTTGTCCGAGGCTATGGTTTGTTTTCCTCCTTTGAGAGGGGGATGCGCGTCCTTCAGTTGATCCAGGCTTGGGATATTCCGGGCCGGGTGATCACATTGCGGAAGGTCCTGCCGGTGGTATTGGGGGCGGTGGCCGCCCGATGCGCAGTTACGGGAGGTGAGGCGTTTCACGGTGTTTTCTTCTGGGGGTCCCTGCCTCTGATAGTGCTTTGTTATGCATTGATCCGAAGGCGTGTACCCATTCCGTTGATCCTGGGGTTCACCTTCGTATTGATGACCGCGGGGACCTTTTTCTGCTCAACCTGGTGAGGTAAAAATAATGGAAATGGCCAGTGCTGAGTTCATGATCACTAACGATTTCGGGTTGCATGCCCGTTCGGCGGCCAAGATCGTTCAAGCTGCCGGGGAGTTTCAAGCGGAGGTGTACTTGTCTCGAGACGGCGCCAGGGCGGACGGCAAGAGCATCTTGGACATCCTGACTCTAGCTTGTCCCAAAGGATCAGTGATCCAGGTGGAAGCCGTGGGGCCGGATGCCGCTCAGGCCGTTGAAACAATCGGACTACTCATTCGCAATGGATTTGGAGAAGGGTCTCCGGGTGAGCGGTAACCGGCCGAAAGACATTCGACTCAAGGGGATCAGCGCGTCCGCCGGGATAGTGATCGGTAAAGCCTATCACGTAGACCGGGGTGAGATGAAGATCATCTATGAGTACCTGCTTAACGAAGAGCAGGTGAGTCGGGAGCTGAAACGATTCGATGCGGCGGTGGGTCTCACCGAGGCCCAGTTGCGTCAGGTGAAGAAAGAAGTGCCCGACGAGTTCAAGGACCATGCCTATATCCTGGACGCGCACTTGCTTATTCTGAAGGATCGTATGGTTCATGAAGCAACCCGCCGAACCATCGATCAGGATAAGATCAATGTGGAATGGGCGCTGAAGAAAAGCCTCGAAACGGCCCGCCAGGCTTTCAGCAAGATCCGGGACCCGTACATTCGCGGCCGGATCAAAGATATGGAAGACGTCGTCGGAATGATCATGCGCAACCTGGCCGGTAAACGCGCCGAGGATATCTCCACGATCAAGGATCGGGTGATCGTGGTGGCCCATGATTTGTCTCCCGCCGACACTTCCCAGATGAATTTGGATCGGGTGATGGGATTCGTCACCAATATGGGCAGTAAGACATCCCATACCAGTATCGTGGCTCAATCGCTTCAGATACCCGCGGTGGTGGGGTTGGAACGGGCAACGGACCGTATCGGCAACAACGAACTCGTGATTCTGGACGGCACTACGGGTGACGTGATCGTGAATCCGTCGGAGGATGTGCTTCAGGAATACAAGCGTCGAAAGCGACGCTACGAGGAGTATCATTCCGAAATCGTCCGGTGCGCCCACTTGCCGGCGGAGACTCTGGACGGCCATGTGATCTCCATCAGGGGAAACATCGAACTTTTGGAAGAGGTCACGGCCGTGCTGGATTACGGTGCGGAAGGGGTGGGGTTGTATCGGACCGAATTCCTTTATCTGAGTCACGGAAGCCTTCCGGAAGAGGATGAGCTGTTTGAAAACTATCGTGAGGTTGCGGAAATCCTGGCTCCCGAATCCGTTACGATTCGAACCCTGGACATAGGCGGCGACAAGTTCGCATCCCAGCTGGAATTGAGCGAAGAGATGAATCCCGCGCTGGGTCTGCGCGCCATCCGCTTTTGCCTGAAGATGCGCCACGTCTTCGAGGCTCAGTTGCGCGCCATATGCAGGGCCAGCCATTACGGGCATGTGAAGATTCTCTTTCCTTTGATTTCGGGAGTCAGTGAAATCGTGGAGGCCAAAAAAATCCTCCGGGAAGTTCAGGAGAAACTATCTCGGGAAGGAGTCCCCTTCGACAAGAACATGGAAGTGGGTATCATGGTGGAGGTGCCGTCCGCCGTGACGGTGGCGGATCTGCTTGCGCGGGAAGTGGACTTCTTCAGCATCGGCACCAACGATCTCATCCAGTATTCGCTGGCGGTGGACCGAACCAACGAATATGTGGCTCACTTGTACATGCCCTATCATCCCGCGCTGCTCCGTATGATCCGCCATGTGGTCTTGTGCGCCAAGAGGGAGGGAATCCGTGTGGCTATGTGCGGGGAGATGGCGGGTGATCCGCTGTGTGTGCCCTTGCTTCTTGCCATGGGTCTGAATGAACTAAGCATGAATCCTCATTCCATTCCCATCATCAAGCGGATTATCCGCCTGGCCACTCTCGAGGAATGCCGGGAGTACCTGGCCCAGGTGATGGACCTGCCTACCGGCGAAGAAGTGAAATCCTACCTGACACAAGTGCTCTCCCGCCGGTTCCCGGAGGAATTTGCGGTTAATCTTCCTGAATTTCGGGAGGTCGAGAACATCCACTGAACGGGCGACTTCGGCGCTTTCGGGTACCGCAAGTCAGCGCAGTTGGGACAGGGCTTCGCGGAGAATCTGCCCGCAGTCTTTGGCGGGGTGGTATTCAGAGAAGCCCAGGCGCATCGACAGGGCGCCGTGAGGAAGCTTCGGGAAAGAGGACAGGACGTCCCGGATTCGCTTTCCCAGGATGCGGCCGCCGTTTTCCAGGGTATAGGGCAGGATCATGGCGAAACAGCATTCGTCGTAACGGGCGAGGAGATCGGCGAGCCGGATCTGTTTTCGCAGGACATAGGCCACGTCGAAACTCCATTCCTCCGGATGGGGAGATTCGCTCGGGCAGGAGAATTCCATCAAGAGCAGGGTGAAAGTGGATCCGTAGCGTTGGGCCCGCCCACATTCCTCCACCAGACGGGATTCGAATTCTGTTCGACTGAGGAGACCTGTCTGCGGACATCGGATGCTCTGCACTCCGGCGAGAAAGTTCAGGAAAGCGGCGTCCGTGACGCGCTCCAATTCCGCGGAAGGGGTATCCACCACGATCCGACCCTGGTCCAGCATGATTACGCGGTCCGTGATGCGAAAGATGTCCGGGATCTCGTGACTCACGATGACGGACGTAAATTCATGATGCCTCTGGGACTTGGAGATCAGATCGTGCACCGCGTTTTTGCGGATGGGGTCGAGACCGGTGGTGGGTTCATCAAAGAGCACGATGTCCGGGTTGTTCACGAGGGCGCGCGCAAGTCCCACTCGTTTGCGCATGCCGCCGCTCAACTGGGATGGGTACTGGTTCGGGGCTGCTTCCAGACCCACATGAGCCAGGAGTTCCAGTACCTTTTCCCGGATTGCGGATTCTCCCAGGGCTGTAGTTTCTCTCAGAGGAAGAGCCACATTCTCGAATACGGTCAAGCTGTCGAACAAAGCCGCGTTCTGGAACAGGAATCCCATGCGGGAGCGAATCTGCTCCAGCTCCCTGCGCGAGGCGTCGCTCACTCGGATTCGGTCGACGAACACCTCGCCTTGGTCCGGACGGGTAAGCCCGATGATATGCTTCAGGATCAGGCTCTTGCCCACCCCGCTCTTTCCGATGATGGCCACGCTTTCCTTCGAGCCGATCTCCAGGGTGATTCCCTGGAGGACGGCAACGTCCTTGAACGATTTATGCACATTGTGGATCGATATGGTGGAGGACCCGTCCATTTCTTCGTTCTTTCCCCTTGGCCGGACTTTTCAGGCCGATACGGCGGGATGTATGGTATCCGAGACTTGGGCGGGGGGCAAGCGAAAGTTGGGCGCCGGCAACCACGGGGCCCCGTTCCGGCTGACGACGGGCCGTCTCGGTGCGCCCCAGTGGGCTTCCTGTCTCAGGACCGCCGGGGCGTTTTCCCCGCGCCTCCGTCGCGCGAATTCGGGCATCCTGCCGATCACCGGGTTCAACCGGCCGCCGGCGGGCTGGTTCGCAATGGGCCGTTAGTCCTTGCAGCCCTCAAGAAATCCCGTTACGATGGGCGTATTATGGTTACAAGTTTAGGGAGGCGCCCGCGTGATTGGAAAGGACGATCTCGATAAGGCGTTGTTGTCGGCGAGACCCTTGTTTTCGAGGCTTGAGGAATTGTACGGGCTTTTGCCCGAAACGCGGTGCACCTGTGGACAACCGGGAGTGTGTTGCGCTTTTCTGCCCGAAATGACCCTAATAGAGATGTTGCGATGGTGGGAGGTGCTCCGATCCATGTCGGCCCCTCGAGCGGAATCCATGTTGAGGCGTTTTGCGAAATTCTATTTCTCCAATCCGGTTCGCATTACGGGCTGTCCCTTCCTGGAAAACGGGTCGTGTTCCATCTACCCGTACCGCACGTTCGGATGCCGTGCTTACGGACTCTGGAGCGGGACCCTGGGATCGCAACGTACCGATCGGAGCCGAAAGGAAAAACAGACACTCCGGAGGATGTGGAAGCAATGGGGGATCGAGCTGCCGCCGCACGTCGTGGAATTCGAGCCGGACTATTGCCTCGATGTGAAGACGGTTCCCGGGACCGATGTTTCCGACAGGGCGCTCATGGATCTGCTCGGGCGCGTGTACGACCTGGACCGTGGAATGGAGGATCTTCAGTCCCGTTTCGAAAGCGAGTATCATTCGGATGTGAGCTATTTATGGACATGCCTGACTTTTGGAGTCCGGAAAACGCTGCTGACCAAGATGGGCATTGTAAAAGAACTCTGTGAGGCTGGCACGGAAATCCGCTTGGGAAAAGCCCTGGAAATGGTTTCTCTGGAACGGTTGCAGTAACGTTTGGTGACCCCTGGGTTCGGAGGACATGCATGCTGGCGGTTAAAAAGGATCTGGAAGGGCGGGCATGCGAAGAGCGCTTTTAATTTCGGCTGCGGGTGGAGGCTTTCGAAGATATACGGATGCCGGATGCCCAGGGCCTGTGGATAGGGTACAGAGCGAGTTGTGAACTCATGAGAATACTTCTGTTTGCAGGAAAGGGCGGCGTCGGAAAGACCAGCATGGCGGGAGCCACGGGATTGCGGACCGCGCAACTGGGGCTCAAGACACTGGTAATGAGTTTGGACGCGGCTCACAGTCTGGCGGATGTCTTCGACCAGGACCGACGCCTCATGGACCTGAATCGGGGCGCGCCGGTAGAAGTGGCCGACGGGCTTTGGATTCAGGAACTGGACATTCAGGAGGAGATCCGGAACCACTGGGGCGAGGTGTACCGGTACATTGCCACACTCTTCAACAGTTCGGGATTCGACGAGGTGTTGGCGGAGGAACTGGCCATCATCCCCGGTATGGAAGAAGTCAGCGCCCTGTTCTATATCAACCAGTACATCCGGGAACAAACTTTCGACGTGATGGTGCTGGACTGCGCGCCGACCGGTGAGTCCATCCGGTTTGTGAGTATTCCCACGGCGCTGGAATGGTACATCAAGAAGATCTTCCACATTGAACGGACCATGATGCGATTGGTTCGTCCGGTGGCCAAGCGGTTGGTGGATGTTCCCCTGCCTTCCGAGGAGTACTTCAAAGCCATGGAGCGGTTGTTCGAGCGCTTGCGGGGGGTGGATCGGGTCCTGGTGGATCCGTGCACGACCTCGGTGCGTCTGGTTACGAATCCGGAAAAAATCGTTCTGAAGGAAACCCAACGGGCATATATGTATTTCAGCCTGTACCGCATGTGTATCGATGCGGTGATCGTGAACCGTGTTCTTCCCGCCGGCGTGGGTGATGCGTATTTCGAGGACTGGAAGAGGGCTCAGAAGAAGTATCTGGAGGAAACCCGAAAACTCTTTGATCCGGTGCCCATTCTTCAGTGCGACCTGTTCCGCGAAGAGGTGGTGGGACCGGAGCATCTTGCGCGTTTGGCCCGAACGGTATATGGGGAGCGGAACCCCGCCGAGTTTTTCTTCGACGGCGCTCCCTACCGTATTGAAAAGGAGGAGGGCCGTTACCGTCTGACGTTGAGCGTTCCGTTCCTGCATAAGGAGGACGTGGAGTTGAACAAAGTGGGGAACGAACTCATCATACGCATGGGGGGAGTCAAGCGCAATATTCTGCTTCCCCGCCAGGCGGCCGCGTGCACGGAAATCACGGCCGGCGTGAACGGCCGACAACTGGAAATCGTCCTTGGAGGACTCGACCATGGAAGAAATCCGGACTGAAGAGATTCGTGAAGAAGATACGAAATCGTGTGCAACGAACTGCCCATTAGGCAGGGTTACCGAGGAGTGGCGGAGCCTTTTCGGCGCGGGTTCCGAATTCAGGCGGCACATGACCGAATCCCGTCTTGAATTCCTGCGGGGCGTTCGATCCCTCATCGACGCCAAAATAAGCCGGCTGGAAAAGGATGCCGCCGGCCCGAGGAAGAAGGCCGAGCGAATCGTAGTGGATGAGGTTTGATTCCATCCGCGGATAGGAAGGTTTGACCGGACGGAATCAGCGGGCTCGCCTGAAGCCGCAGTGCAGGGAGGCATCCGTGCGGCCTGGATACCATTTCAAGAAACGTCGGACAAAGTGAGGACGTATGTTCGGACTAGGGACTACCGAAATCTTGGTAATCGCGGTATTGCTTGTGGTGTTTTTCGGCGCCAAGCGGCTGCCCGAGATCGGGGAGGGCTTAGGCAAGGCCATCCGGGAGTTCCGGAACGTAAAGAAGGATCTTGTGGAAGAGGATGGAAAAGAGGGGGCCGATACAGAGGGCGAGAAGGCGGGAGCCTCGTCCCTGGAGGGCGAGATGGTCCGGAAAGTCCAAAACAAGGTCATGAACGGAATTCCCGGCGCGCGGCAAGCCAAGAAGATCAAAGAGGGCGCGGATCGGGTGAAAAGTTTAGTTCGTTGATAAACAGCATTGCGTACAGGTTGGTGCAAAACGACGAGATACAAGCAGCGCCTTCGGTGTGACGGCGGATCACGTTTCTCATCGGCCTGCGGGTGAAGGATAGGGGAAGGTCCGTGCCGGTGGAGGGACGTTCGCGCCGATTATCTTTTCGTCGGGACGGCCGATTCCGGAATGGCCGGGGACCTTCGGATGTTGGGGCGGTATGGCGGCAGGCGGAGAACAAGCGGTTGCAGGCAACGTGCTTTTGCACCTCGAGAGGTTCAGGAAGGCCGTGCAGGATTGGTATGCCGGGCATCAACGGGACCTGCCTTGGAGAAGAACCCGTGATCCTTACCATATCTGGGTATCCGAGGTCCTTCTGCAACAGACCCGGGTGAACCAGGCCATACCGTATTATGAGCGTTTTCTGGAGGCTTTTCCCAGTGTGGCCGACCTGGCGGATGCTTCTGAATCCGAGGTTCTCAAGGTGTGCGAGGGGATGGGCTATTACGCCAGGGCCCGCAACCTGCACCGGGCGGCGCGGGAGGTGATGGAACGGCATGGAGGCTGTGTCCCGGACACCCTGGAGGCATTGCTGGCCTTGCCCGGAGTGGGAGCCTATACGGCCCGCGCCGTTCTGAGCATCGGGTACGGCAAGTCGTATCCAGTGGTGGACGGAAATGTGAAACGGTTGCTTGCGCGGCTGACCGCGTTAAGCGGAGACGCTTCCGCTTCCGGCAATCCGGCCGGGCTGTGGAGCCTCGCGGAGCGCGTGATGTCGCCCGAGGAACCCGGGCGGTTCAACCAGGCCATGATGGAACTGGGGAGCTTGGTGTGTGTTCCTCGGAAGCCCGAATGCCGGGTGTGTCCCGTGGTCCCCTGGTGCCTGGGGGCGGCGTCCGGGAAACCCGAATCCTATCCGGGGAAACCGAAACGCAAGGTGAAACCCCACTTCGACGTGTGTGCGGGAATCATCATGAACGGCGGCCGCTTCCTGATCACCCGGCGTCCTTCGGAGGGATTGCTCGGCGGATTGTGGGAGTTCCCGGGCGGGAAACAGGAGGACGGGGAGACTCTGGAGGCCTGCCTGCTCCGGGAGATCCGCGAGGAACTGGACCTGGAGATATGGGTGGGTCCGGCCTTTATGAGCGTTCGGCATGCTTACAGCCATTTCCGCATCACGCTTCACGCATTCTTGTGTCGTGTCCGGAAGGGTTCACCTAAGAAGATCGGGTGTGCCGATCTCCGATGGGTCCGCCCGGATGAACTCGATGCATTTCCCTTTCCCCGCGCCGACCGAAAGATCATCGAGAAGCTGCGAGGGTCCGATCCCTTCGGCCTTATGCCGGAATCCGGCGACGGCCGGTTCCTGTCTCCGGCGCCCTGAACGTCCCCGGACGCGTTCCGCGTACTAACGGATCTCTGAACTCCTTCACACGGGATCCGAGTGCTTTCCTGAATCCCCTCTTCCTTTTGTGTATCGACGGACGGAATGCGTATTATGGAACGTAGCCGTGCGGTGTGGTACCGGAACGGCGCGGAAGACCCCGGATGCGGGATTTTACATTCGGGGTCTGTGTATTCCGGGAGCGCCGCCGGTGAATGAACGCGCCTATCCCCGCGGATTGAAGGCGGCGGCTTCGCGCTTTCCCTGTTCTTCATCCACGAAATGAAACAGTATGGTCCCTACGATAAACAAGATCAACAGGGAGGCGATGCCCAGCCGGGACGCGAGCCGCCCCACCCCGAGGAGCGCCTCCGGATACGGATCGGGAGGCATTAAGAGTCGCCTGGAGAGCAGGCCCACGAGTCCCATGAGGGCCGGCCCCAGAATGGCCGCGAACTTGCCCAGCATGTTGTAGAATCCGTAGAATTCCGCGCTGTGCCCCGGAGGCACGAATCGGGAGAAGTAGCTTCGGCTCAAGGCCTGAATGCCTCCCTGAACCAGTCCGATGGCGCCGGCGAGGATGTAAAATTCGATCCGTGTGGTCATGAATGAGCCCCAAAGGGTGATGCCCATGTATGCCAGCAGAGCCAGATAGATGCCCTTGCGGACCCCCCAGTATTGAGCCAGTTTGCCGAAGCCGAGGGCTGCCGGGAAACCGATGAATTGCACCATGAGCAGGGAGAGGATCAGGTCCCGGGTGTCAAAGCCCAGGGAAAGACCGTAATCCACGGCCATGCGGATAATGGTGTCCACGCCGTCTATATAGAACCAGTACGCGATCAGGAACAGAGAAGCCGTCCTGAAGCGGCGTACCGTCTTCAAGGTGCGGAACACACGGCGGAATCCCTCCACCGCGGCGTGATGCATTCCCCGGGCCGGAGATCTCCGAGCCCCGGACTCGGGGACCCAGAACAGAACGAACAGAGTGAACCCTCCCCACCATAAGGCCACGGACACGAAGCTGTATCGGATTCCCTGTGCGGCGTCGGCCAGACCGAATCGTTCGGGTATGGTCGCCATGAGGACATTGAAGAGGAACAGGATGCCGCCTCCCAGATACCCCATGGCGAATCCGAGCCCGGAAACGTAGTCCACGCGCTTCTCCCCGGCGATGCTCGGAAGGAGAGAGTCGTAGAAGATATTGGCCCCCGCGAATCCCACCACTCCGAGAACGTAGACGAAGACGGCCCAGACCCATTGACCTTTGCCCACCAGAAACAGGCCGGCCGTCATCAGAACGCCCATGTAGGCGAAACCCATCAGGAATTTTTTGCGGGCGGATCTCTGATCGGCTACCGCGCCCAGAATCGGCGCCAGGAGAGCGACGAACAATCCGGCGATGGAATTTCCGATTCCCAACTGTGCCGTGCTGACGGTCACATCCGTTCCGTGACTCCAGTATGTCTTAAAAAAGATGGGAAAGAAGCCCGCCATCACCGTGGTGGCGAAAGCGGAGTTGGCCCAGTCATACATGGCCCAACCCCAGACAGCCTTTTGATTCTGGTTCACCGAGCACTCCCCGGAGGAATGGGTTCACGCGGGCGTCACGATGTACGAAATCGGTTTGGCTCCCCCGCCCGGGGGGCCGTCCTGTTCGAGTACCAAACGGCGGGAAACGGCAGTCCGCTGCAGGAGTTCCGGACGCTCCAAAACTCCGTCCGACCTTGGACATCGTGCCGGGCGTACGGCAATTCGGGAATGCGGGCCGGAGAGCGGACCACAAACACGGTGGAGGAACCAAGAGATGAACGACCCGAGGCGGCATCCGCCCCGGGTCGTTTGAGTTCCGCGGGAACAAAGCAGGGGAGAAGCCGCTTCATAACAGCCCGTTTGAAAATACTATTCACGGCAGGCCGGTGAAAAACGATGAGATGCAAGACACGCGAATCCTGAGAAATGAAGCCTACTTACAGTACGCCGCAATGCCTTGGAATGAAGCGCAACACAGCAGATCGCGTTTTTCAGCGGCCTGATACGGCGGATGTGCGGGTCGCCGTATCCACGGACTTGCCGAGCATCGCTTTGGTTTCCCGGTACAAGGTTCTCAGGGGAATGTCCGCCGGGCACACTTCCTCGCACAATCCGCATTCGATGCACAAGTCCACCATGTGAACCGCACGAGTCATATGCCAGGTGGGATTCTCGGGGGGGATGTCCCCCGTGGAAAGATGCTCGTCCGAATCCAGGGTGCATTCGTAGCAGAAGCACATGGGACATATGTTACGACATCCATAGCATTTGATGCACCGATTGAACTCAGCGGTCCAATAGGCCATGCGCTCGTCCAGCGTCTTCCCGTTGAGGGGATCGCCGGAGTGATCTTCCGCTTCGAGAATTTCTTCTCGAGGCAACACGTCCGGGTAAGGCTTGTCGCACCGGCATGCCTCGGCCAGCTCCGGAGGGCAGGGTACTCCCACCATGACCACCCGCTTGGGATTCAGTTGATTTGCTTTGAAGAGGCGGATCACTCCCCGTTCGTCGCACCCTCGAACCAGAACGCCGAAGGATTCGAACGGATGTTCCCTTAGAATGCGTCTCAAAATCTGGTTGAGAGGATAACGGGTGTCGCCCGGCTGGTGAAAGTCTCCCGTGAACAGGTCTTCGACCTCTTCGGGGTCCCTGAAGAAGTGAGGCGTCACCTTACCCGCGTCGTCTTTTCTCAGACCCAGGAAAGCGTGGATTCTTCCTTCGGCAAGCAATTTCTGGACACGTTCCTTGATGGATTCCATGGTATCACCGTAGTGGGATGGAGTGTTACAGGTCCGCGGCTTCGCGCCTGTGATAGTAACAAATCAGGCCGCAATTCAGGCACCTTTGAGCTTCCGCAAGGGCCATTTCCCGGGTCAGACCGGGTTCCTCCTCATCCTCCGTCCAGCGATGAAGCCGCTCTTGAGGAGGAAGCTCCTGCGGTTGCGAGCGAGGTACGGGATCGACCCCGAAGACCTGGGACACGTTCAGGATCTGCGAGTCCGTTCGGATGGCGTGTTCGGGCCACCGCACGGGATGTCCCGTCAGGTACAGATGAACCGCCCGGGCCAGACGCCGGCCGCCTCCGATGGCTTCCACGGCGGCCTTGTAATCGCTGACGGATGCGGGATCGAAGAGGCCGATCTGTCCCTTGGGCGATGGTTCCTTGTACGCATCCAGGGTGCGCCACCGGATGGGCTTGTCCGCGGAAGCCTCCTCTTCCTCGGAAGGTTCTTCGGGAACGAAAATGAGTTCCGGATACCGCGCTATGGCCGTGATGACGCGATCCGCCTTCAACAGACGCTCGGAATCCGGCGCCAAAACGGGCCGTGTGGTGGGGGAGACATCGGGTTCCTCCGTTTTCACGTCCATCACTTCGAGGTGCTCCAGTCGGTCTCCCAGGCCCAGAAGACCCGTGGGAACGGCGCCGAAATGGAACCGTACGCCGGACGTTTCCGCCGAGGCGATATCCAGACCGCTTTGTTCCAGACTGTCCCGGGTCTTGCGGGAGACCACGCTGACATTCCGGATACCCCGGCGGATCAGGGTTCGGGCCATATCCAGGATTCCCCGGGAATCCCCCACCAAGACCACGTGGGCGTCCTTGGAGAAGGACAAGGCGGATCCCTTCATCAACGCCACGGTCAGCGGCAGGAGCAGGAGATTTCCGGGGATGATCTCCTCGGGCTGATCTTTTTCACGCAGGATCATGCTGTCCCAGCCTCCCGCGGCGATGACCACGGCATGGTTTCCTTCCCGGAACAGGGATTCCAAGGAGAAATCCCGGCCCATCTTGACGCCGGTCCTGGCCGTTACCCCTGTCTTCAAAATTCCTTCGATTTCAAAGTCCAGCACGCTCATGGGAAGGCGATAGTCCGCGATCACGGTACGCAGCAGTCCCCCCAGTTCGGGCTGCGCTTCGTACACGGTGGGGCGGTGACCGAGCCGCGCCAAGGCGTAGGCGGCCGTGAGGCCCTCCGCTCCTCCGCCCACGATGGCCACATGTTTTCCGGTGTCCGGTGCGTTGGGCGGCGTGATATGCTCCCCGGCGACCATCTCGAAATCGGCGACGAACCGTTTGAGATGGTTGATGTTGACGGCCTCGTCCACGAGGTTCCGGCGGCATTCGAACTCACAGGGATGCGGGCAGATCCGGCCGCACACCAAGGGAAACGGGTTGTTTTCCTTGATAATTTCCACCGCTCCCCGGTAGTCTTCCCGAGCGATGGCCTGGATGTACTCGGGGATTCGAATCTCGGCCGGGCAGGCTCGTTGACAGGGTGCGGTGCATTCATTGTCCAGATACAGATGCTCCAGTCTTCGGGAGCGGGAAGACAGATGAATGATGTGCTTGGGACACACCCGCTCACAGGCGCCGCAGCCCGTGCATAGGGCCGAATCCACCACGGGGAGCCCGGATGCGTTCATGGTCAGCGCCCCGAAGGGACAAGCGGCGACGCAGGTTCCCAGTCCCAGGCACCCCACATGGCATTCCTTGGCGCCGCCCCCGAGCAGCAAGGCCGCGCGGCAGTCCCGGACTCCCTCGTACTGGTATTTGAGGTCCGCCCGGTCCAGGCCGAACTTGCATCCGGGAAGGGCGATTTCGGGTTCCTTGAGACCGACTTCCATTCCCAGGAGCGCGGCCACCCGTTGGGCCACCTCGGGACCGCCTCCAACGCATGCATTGGGCGGCAAGGTTCCCATGACCATGGCCGCGGCGGCTTGGCCACATCCCGCCATGCCGCAGCCTCCGCAATTAGCGCCGGGTAATGCGGCTTCCACTTCCAGGATCTTGGGATCGATATACACATAGAACAGCTTGGAAGCCACTCCCAGACCCAGTCCGGCCAATAGCCCCAAGCCCCCGATGGTCAGCGCTGCAGTGAGCATGTTCTGTCTCCTTTACCTCGCACAGGGTCGCACTCATGCCGAAACACAAGCACGCAGTATACGCCTAAGACGCCGCAAAGTACAGTCAAGAGATAGCAAAAAACGAACTCATGGCGGGCGTTGAACCATGTGATGCGCGGCGTTTCAAAGCAACGTATGGTCTTGGAATATTGGTGCGTCCTGTCCGCCCCGGGTGTCTACCCCCCGCCTTCAACGTGGCTTGTTTCTAACCATTTTGTACCGGCCCGTTCTCATGCGGTGTATCAGCGGGCTGTTCGGGAACGGGCGGTCTGAAGAGCACGCCTCCGAAGTCACCGCTCTCCCGCGGCGACCGTCGTGCCGACTCGCGGCGAAAGATTCTCCGGTTCTTCCACTTCCGGGATCTCCTCCGTATACCGGTGGAGTTCCTTATAGGTAAACCAAATTCTCCGGATGATCGTCAGGCTCTGCAGGATTCCCATGGCGGCCAATCCCACGGGCAGATACCCGATCAAACCGAAGAAGCATAAAAGGAAAATGCGTTCGGGTCTTCCACCCCAAAAACTCACCTCGCAGGATGGGATCTGTGTTTCCGCCCGCGCCCGGGCATAGCTGACCACCTGGGCCGTTATGGTTCCGTACAGAGCCACCGCCCCCCAAATCCAGTTTCCGTCCAACAGCAGTCGAAAGCTCACGCCTCCCAGAATGAATCCGTCCGCCAACCGATCCAGCACGGAGTCCAATATACCGCCGAAGCGGGTTTGTAAGCCGAACATGCGAGCCATGAGGCCGTCCCACACATCCAACAGCCCCGTGGCCGCGATGGTCGCCAGAAACCCCGCGTGCGGGTAGCCGCAGGCGAAAAGAACTCCCGCGACCGCGGACAGCAGGAAGCCGCCCACGGTGAGATGGTTCGGCTTCATACGACATCGACGGAACAGGCGAAGAATCGGTTTGGAGAAGAAGGCCAGGAACCCGAACAGGATTGCGGCGCCCGTCACGTAATGCGGAAAACCGAAGAGATAGGCCGATAGCAGGATAACGGCCGGAGGGCCTGAAATCAGGACCGGTTTGGGAAGCCTGGAAAGCAGTTTCTCGTAGTTGGAGTACATTCGGCTTGCCGGTATTCACGCTCCCGTGTCTGCGGACAAGGGCTCCGTGCAGTCGGAGACGAAATCGAGCACAGCGCTGAAGTAGACTTCAGCCGCGTTATAGATCAGATCGTTGTGACCCGCGCCGGCGATTATATGGAGCGTCTTTTGTTCCGCGGCGCAGGCTGAAATCAGTGTTCGGGCCTCCTCCGGAGGAATCAGCAGGTCCTCTTGCCCGTGAATCACCAGAGTGGGTATCCGCACCCGGGACATCTTTTCCCGATTCCGGAAGCCCTGCGCTTCCGTCAGGCTGTAGGAAGCGGGATTCAGTCCCAGGAGTCTTAGAAGAAGCAGGGTGTGTGCAAACCCACTCTCCACGATGAGACCCCGGAGTTCCCCGGAGCGGTGGCAGGCCAGGTCGATGGCGGGCGCGCTTCCCAAGCTTCGACCCATGACGAACAACGGAACATCCGTGTCCCGGCGGCGCACTTGCCGCACCCACTCGTCGAATACCGGATAGGCGTCTTCCAGAAGGAATCGCGGGGTGGGGCGCCCGGTGCTCTTGCCGTAGCCACGATATTCGGCCACGGAAAAATGGATGCCGTGTTCCAGAAAAATGGGGCCGATATCATCGTAGTCGGCGGCGATTTCCCCGTTTCCATGGAAAAACAGAATTTCGGCCCGACCCCTCCCACGGGAATAGGTCCTCACGTGGACGCAAACGTCCTTTTCCGGAAAGACCGGGAACTCATGCGTATCGGTCGGGAGAGGACGCTCCGGGTCCGGCCTGGGATAAAACAAGCGGTGTATGATCTCCGGTCGATCCAGAGCCTCCCCCATGGACTGCAAAGTGTCTGAAGCACGCATTCGGTATTCCCGTTCGGGACCATTCGACATCCGGAGAATGGAAAAGCCGAAGCCATGGCGGCGAATCACCCGGGGGCGCCGCTGCGGGCCGCGCCCTTCGCCTCCGGATCGTGAACAATTTCTCCAAGTACTGTAGTCAGAACCATACGGTATTTCAAGACATAGATGCATGATTCCATGCTTTTGCCGGCCCGGTGCGGACGCCCCGATCCGGGCCTTGGAGGATGGTCGCGGTCGCCTCGCTTCCTCCGGGGAGGTTCCGGCATCCGGGGTTGAAACCACTCCGGGAGTCCATTATAACAGCGTTGATAACCCGTATTGCGGGCAGGCCGGTGAAAAACGATGAGATGCAAGCCACGCCTTGGGCGTGGGGCGAATCCTGAGGAATGAGGCGTACATACAGTAAGGCCGCAATGACGAGAGACGAAGCCCAACGACGCAGATCGCGTTTTTCAACGGCTTGCTAATTCGCTTGATGGATTCTCGATCAATTGCTACATTGAATACCGTACACAAATCCAAGTCTCCTGAGCGGATTCCCGCTCCATGTACATCCTGATAACCCGTTCCGACTCGGCTCGGAAAGAAACACCGAAGGCACGGATGGGGATGGCGTGCGTGTCCCAATTGGAAACATCGTTTTTCTCGGATATTCCTTGAGTAACTACCGTGACCCATCCCGACCTCCTCATGGTGGCTGACCCTCGGCGCCGGCATCTTCAGCAACCGATGAGGGGGCGGTTCTGTCCGGTCATCCTGTCTTCTTCCCCTTGTTCCGTCCATACGGGGAATAGCCGGAAGCCCGGAACGGCCCACGGTGTTGTCCGCGTTCCCGCTCGTCACCCCCATTCTTTCGGGACCGCCGCCGTATGCGCCCGGGGGAGAAGATCCATCGCACGCCCGAGGACATTATCCAATCCTTTCAGAGGATATTTCCATGGTCACATCCTTAGTGCAGAACGCGCTCTCCGTAACTTCCGCTCCTCTGCTCAGGGCGGAAGACATTCATTTAGCCTTCGGCAAAGTTCAGGCGCTCATGGGTGTAAATCTGGAGGTATGGGCAGACGAGATTGTAGCTCTGATCGGCCCCAACGGGGCCGGAAAGACCTCGTTTCTGAACAGCCTGAACGGATTCTATCGCCCTCAACGAGGAACCGTTGTATTCAAGGAACAGAACATCACCCGGATGTCGCCTCATCGACGCGTCCAGGCTGGGATCGGTCGCACTTTTCAGGGAATACAATTGTTCTTGGGGATGAGTGTGTTGGACAACATCATGACCGGGCGCCATATCCACATGCGCTCCGGTTTTGTTTCCGGTGCATTACGCTGGCCTTGGGCTATACGGGAGGAGGCGAAACACAGGACCGTTGCTGAAGAAATCATTGACTTTCTGGAAATGGAAAGCATTCGCGAATCCGTGGTAGGTTCCTTGGGCTATGGACTCCGAAAACGGGTGGACTTGGGCCGGGCGCTGGCCATGGAACCCAAGCTTCTGATTATGGACGAACCCATGGCCGGCATGAATGTAGAGGAAAAGGAAGACATGGCCCGTTTCATTCTCGACATTCAGGAGTATCGAAAGATCCCCATCATTTTGGTGGAACACGACATGGAGGTGGTGATGGACATCTCCAGTCGCCTGGCCGTTCTCGAATGGGGACGTATCATCGCCGAGGGTTCCCCGGAGCGGGTGCGCGCCGATCCCAGAGTGATCAAGGCCTATCTGGGTGAACCATGAACGGGAGCGGAAGATGACTGAGGCTTGGCAAAAACATCCAGAGATTCCGGCGGACACGGTTCCCAAGTATTTGAGACACAATACAGGCATTTTCGGCGAACGGACCTACATGCGCCGCAAGAACATGGGTCTGTGGCAGTCCTACAGCTGGAATCGCGTGTACGACGAGGTTAGGGCCTTTTCATTGGGGCTCATGGAACTGGGGTTGTCCCGCCGGGAGACTGTGGCTATTGCCGGCGAAAACGAACCGGAACTTTTCTGGGCGGACTTCGCCGTACTGTGCGCGGGCGGCAAGGTAGTTTGTCTATACCCGGACATGACGCCTGCGGAGATGGAGTTCATCCTCGACCATTCCGAGGCCACCTTTCTGGTGGCCGAAGACCAGGAGCAGATCGTCAAGTTTCTCGAGGTGCAGGATCGCCTGCCGCATATACGAAAGGCGATCTACTGGGACCGGCGCGGCATGTGGCAATATCGGAATCCGCTCCTGATGGAGTTCGGCGAAGTCCAGGATTTGGGAAGAAAGGCGCATCGGCTTGCACCCGAACGTTTCGACCGGTCCATTGACCATGGGCGAGGTACGGACATTGCCATGCTGAGCTACACTTCGGGTACCACCGGAGTTCCCAAAGGCGTTGTCATCACGCAGGATTACCTCCTGGACAACGCGTTCCGCATCCTCATGGCAAACGATTTCAGGCCGTTCAGTCAATATCTGTCCTATCTTTCACCCGCCTGGGTTACAGAACATTTCTTTGGAACGCTCGGTTTGGTTCTGCCGCTCACGTATAACTTCCCGGAGGAGCCTGAGACAATACTGGCCAATATACGTGAGCTGGGGGCCGAAATTCTGGTCTTCGGCCCCCGGCAATGGGAAAGTCTGGCCTCTACCGTTCAAGCAGCCATGCTCGATGCCGGCCCCATTCGCAGGGCATTCTACTATGCAGGCATGAAGATCGGCCTTAAACGAGCCCGAAAGCACACCGAAGGGGTGAAATCCGGTTGGATTTGGCGGTTGCTCCTCTGGCCGGCCGAGAAATTCGTTTTAGGACCGCTGCGGGACAATCTGGGTCTCAAGAAAACCTACTACGCCATGACCGGCGGGGCGCCTTGCGCTCCCGATGTGTTCCGTTTCTATCACGCCATGGGAGTCCCTTTGCGCAACGCCTACGGCAACTCGGAACTGGGTATGTTCACACAGCACATGGGTCACCGGTTCGATCCGGAGACTCTCGGGAAATGGTACCAATCCCATCCGCATTTCGGTCCGCCGCTGGAATACAAGGTGGCTGAAGACGGAGGGCTGCTGATCAAAGGTGCTTCGGGCTTTTCAGGATACTATAAGAATGATGAGGCTACGCAAAACGCCGTTGTGGACGGATGGTTCGTCACCGGTGACGCCGTGCGGATGAAAGAGGGCGGCGATCTTGTGTTTCTAGAGCGGGTCAAGGATCTCAAACAACTTTCCACGGGCCATCGATTTCCCCCCCAATTCATCGAGACCAGGCTCCGCTTCAGTCCTTTCATCAAAGACGGCATGGTATTGGGCGATGAGCGGAAGCCTTTTGTCGCATCCCTCATCAACATCGACGCGGAGACCGTGGGTCGATGGGCGGAGCGCCAGGGTATAGCCTTCACTACCTTTCCGGACTTGACGCAGAAACCCGAAGTCTGTGATTTGATTCGCGGGGAACTGGAAAAAGTCAATCAGAACCTGGATGAAGGCTCCAGGATAAAACGATTCGTCAACCTGCCCAAAGAATTCGATCCCGACGAGGCGGAACTCACACGAACTCGCAAACTACGGCGAGGGTACCTGGAAGAGCGTTACGGGGGATTGATCGAAGCGATCTACCTCGGTGAAGACGTGTATGTGGCCGAAGTGCCGGTGAGATATCGGGATGGGAGAACGGGCTCCGTCAAGACAAACACCCGAATCAATACCATTCACGGATAGAATTTGGGGTAGTCCATGGATGTTTTCTTCTGGGTCGACCTGCTCCAGTATACACTCGATGGCGCGCTCAAGGGTATGCTCTATGCCGTCATCGCCATCGCCTTTATCGTGGTCTACCGGGCCGGGCGGATTCTGAACTTCGCCCAGGGGGAAGTGATCATCTTCATGGCCTATATCATCTGGAGCCTGCACTCTGTAGCCACCCTTCCCGTTCCGGCGGTGATTCTCATCTCTCTTATAATGGCGGCGCTCCTGGGCTTGGCCACCGAGAGGGGGATCTTTCGACCTCTCATCGGTCAACCCATTTGGGCCATAGTGATGGTCACCATCGGCTTAATGATCCTGATCCAAGGTGTCACTCAGGTTGTTTGGGGCGGCCGGGAGCGGCCTTTTCCTGTCCTCTTTCCCGGAGGCGCGGTCAAGTTGGGTCCTTTGCTCTTCACGAGTTCCATATTCTATGGGGGATTGATCTCCCTGTTTATCGTATCGGCACTCGCCCTGGCGTTCGAACGAACCCGCTGGGGGCTCAAGCTTACCGCCGTGGCTGAAAACCATCAAGTAGCACAAGCCATGGGTATATCGGTCAAACGTTCCATCGCCATCGCCTGGATGATCGGTTGGGGATTGTCCACTTTTGCGGCCGTAGTCTTTTTCAACGGGCGAGTACTCACCTTTGCCGCAGCCACCATCGGTTTACACGCCCTACCCGTAGTGCTTCTGGCGGGCTTGGAGTCCATAGGCGGCGCCCTCTTGGCCGGAATCATCGTGGGCGTGGGTGAATCCTGGGCCGCAGCTTTCTTGGACCCTTACACGGCGGGAATCAGTTCCCAGATCTTTCCCTATGTGTTGATGCTGATAGTTCTAGTGATTCGGCCCCAAGGTCTGTTCGGCTGGAAGATCATTGAAAGGGTATGAACTATGGCGATACTCCCCTGCGGTATTCACTTCGAATCCTACAGGCGCCACATGGGCTACTTAAGGACCCGATCCCAATGGATAGCCTTCCTCCTGTTTGTGATCCTGCTGGTGATTCTGCCTCAGATACTCAGTGTTCGATTCATCGCCATGATCAATATGGCCACCATGATCTGCATCGCCGTGGTCGGTCTGCAGATCACCACGGGCTATGCCGGACAGATTAATCTGGGCCAGTCGGCTTTCATGGGCATGGGTGCTTTCGTGTGTGGTTCACTGGCCGCAAACTTCAATTTGCCCTTCTGGATCACGATCCCGGCCGGAGGTTTGGGCGGCGCCCTATTGGGGGCTGTATTCGGCATACCCGCTTTGCGCATTAAAGGCTTCTATCTGGCTATCACCACCATTGCCGCCCAGGTTATCTTTCCGCTAATGATTATGCATATGCCCAACAAGTGGTTCGGCGGAGCCATCGGACTGCATGTTCCGACCGCTCGATTGGGGCCTATCACCTTCAACACGGACGTTTCCTTATATTATTTCATCATGGGTACCGCAGGGATCATGATCTTCTTCGCGTTTAACCTGGTGCGCTGCCGCGTGGGGCGGGCTTTGATCGCCGTGCGGGACAACGACATCGCCGCCGAAATGACGGGCATCAATATTTTTCACTACAAGACACTGGCTTTCGCTATCGGTGCAGGATATGCGGGAGTGGCCGGAGGGCTTTGGGCCTACTATCTGCGCTATGTGGGCGCAGACCAGTTCACACTGTATTCCTCCGTCTGGTACATGGGAATGCTCATCGTCGGCGGGTTAGGAAGCATTGTGGGAGCCATTTTCGGCGCCTTTTTCATTCGGGCTCTCCAGGAGTTCATTACCACCCTGGGCCCTTTATTGGTCCGGTATATGCCACAAGCGGCCGGAAGCGCGGAATTCTGGTTTGCGAGCATGAACATTCTGTTGGGAGGAATCATTGTTCTTTTCCTCATTTATGAACCCAGAGGATTGTATCATCGCTGGAACATACTTAAGATGTCGTATCGTATCTGGCCTTTTCCGTATCTCTGATCCATGAGGATAAGGATGCGTTGTCAACCAGGGATGGGACGACGCGGCATCTCTCGGCCGGAAAACGGAAAGGAGGTATGATCCGGATAGGGAGCGGACCGCACGATGAAGGCTGTATTCTTTTTGTCTTCAATGAAATGGGAGGAGAAACGCAATGCGCAAAAAACGGATCCATTGGTTTGGAGCGATCCTGCTCCTGATCTTTTTGACCCAGACCTCATGGGCGGCTCAGTATAACATTACGATCTCATTGGATTATACCGGTCCGTACGCCGTAATTATGCCGCCGTTCGAATCCACACGGAAGGCGTTGACGGCCTGGTGGAACGAGACAAAGGGAAAGGACCTGGGAATCGAGATCAACGATGTGGGCTATGATATGCGCTACGATCCCAGCGTGGTGGCCAGTACTTGGCCTGGTATCCTCTCCAAGGACAAACCTATCGCCCATTTGGGATTGGGCGGTCCCGACGTGGCTGCCCTCATGAAACGATTGCCGGACGACAAGGTACCCATGTTCATGTCCACCGCAACCTATGGCTTCTCCTGGCTCCCCAACACCTGGGTCTTTCAGCCGCGTCCATCGTACGCACACGAGGCCGCGGGCTTCTTTAACTGGGTCCACGAAAACACCATCAAGAATCGGACGATCCGAATCGCCGCAATCAACTCCAAGGTTTCTCCGGCTTATGTAGACATGATCAACGGTATTGAGGCGTTCTGCAAAGTCACACCTTGGGCGGAACTCGTGGGAGTTGAATGGATCGCCATGAAACCGGTGTCGCTTCTGTCGGAAGTTCGCCGTCTGGCTCGACTGAATCCGGACTTCATCTGGATCGCAACCAATACAGCCCATGTCATTTCCACCATTCAGGCACAGAAGGAACTTGGGATCCATATTCCCATCCTGATGGCTTCGCACAACGGCATCCAAATGTCCGCCGTGGCTTCCAATGATATCAATCTGCTTGAGGGACATTACGATTCCTACGCCATGGACCCGGGCATTGACCGCGCCGTTCCCGGGGCGAAGATCGTCATCGATTACTGCAAAAAGCTTGGGATCAAAGATAACTGGAGCAATCTCAGCGTTCAGGCGGCATTAATGCAATTGATGGCTCTTAAGGGGATCGAGAGGGCCGCGGGCAAGGTGGGCGCCGAAAAGATCACGGGACAAGCCGTTTACGACGCCATGTTCGAGGGTCCCATTACCGAGGAGGAACTTCTGGGTTTGGCCCCGGAGATGACCTTCACTAAGGAAGCCTCCTTCTCCACCAAGAACCTCAGAGTTAAAGTCACTACGGTGAGGGGCGGCGAACAGATGCTTCTGACGGACGATTGGATGCTTGTCCCGGATGTGCCCAACTGGGTGTCCCAATAGAACAACGCGTAACCCCCATCGGGAGACCTCTTATGTTGGAAATGGTCAACGTGGAAATGATCTATAGCAAGGTCATTATGGTCCTTAAAGGGGTTTCCCTGTCCGTACCCGAGGGAGGCGTCGTGGCCCTCCTCGGGGCCAATGGGGCAGGAAAGACTTCCACACTTAAGACCATCTCCGGTCTCGAGCACTCCGAAGAAGGGGAAGTTATCCGAGGTCATATTGTCTTTGAAGACCAGCGTATCGAAGACCTGGATCCAGCCCAGATCGTCCGGTTGGGCATCATCCAGGTCATGGAAGGCCGCCGAGTCATTGAACATTTATCCGTTGAACAGAATCTCTTGGTAGGGTCTCATCTCCGCGCCGAAATGCGGGGCGTCCGGAAGGATCTGGACATGGTCTTCTCCTACTTCCCCACGCTCAAGACGCTGCGCAACAACATCTCCGGATACCTGTCCGGAGGTGAACAGCAGATGTTGGTGGTGGGAAGGGCATTGATGGCCCGACCCAAGTTGGTCCTACTCGACGAACCCTCGCTGGGGTTGGCCCCTTTACTGGTACAAGAGATCTTTCGAGTCTTGAAAAATGTCAATGAGCGGGAGAGAATCACCATGCTGTTGGTGGAACAAAATGTGCGGATCGCTCTCAACATTTCCCGGCATGGATATATTATAGAGAACGGCCGTATTGTGCTGGACGGTCCCTCGGAAGCTTTGATAGATAACGAAGATATCAAGGAGTTCTACTTGGGACTGAGCCTGAAAGGAAGACGTAAGAGCTACCGGGACGCAAAACATTACAAGCGCCGAAAGCGATGGCTGGGATGACCTATTTCCCTGCTTGAAACACAAAGCCGCCCTCAGGCCGGTTAAAACACGCTGAACAAGAAACCCTCAATACACGAACCTGATCTGAATATGCTCCGTTGAACATACGATACGGCTGGTTGGACTGGAAAGGAAGTACCCTGATGAATTTCGACCTTACTGAGGAACAGGCCATGATCCGGGAAATGGCCCGGGATTTTGCCGACGAGGTCATCATGCCCCGGGCCGAAGAATTGGATGAAAAAGGGGAATATCCGTACGATATCCTGGGAAAGATGGCAGAACTGGGCATGATGGGAATCCCCTTCCCGGAAGCCTATGGAGGCGCCGGCGGTGACTGGGTGGGCTATCATCTCTGCCTCGAACAGATTTCCCGCGGCGATCTGACCATCGGCGCCTGTCTCGAGGTGACCACTGCGGTGGTGGGCGAAGAACTGTTTCGATTCGGCACCACGGACCAGAAAATGAAATGGTTAGTGCCCGTGGCTCAGGGCAAGATCATTGGAGCTTTCGCTCTGACGGAGCCGGACTCGGGGTCGGATGCCGGGGCCCTTCGAACCAGAGCCGTCAAGGAAGGCGACCACTGGATCCTCAACGGAAACAAGCAGTTCATCACCAACATCGGGCTGGAGAATTCGACCTTCGCCTTGGTGGCGGCTCAAAGCAGCAGAAGTGGGGGCGCCAAGAAAGTCATCTCCACCTTCATTGTTCCCAAGGATGCTCCGGGATTCAAGCTGGGTAAACGCTACAATAAAATGGCCTGGCACGCTTCCGCCACCAACGAGATCATTTTTGAGGACTGCCGTATCCCGGCCGACAGCCTTTTGGGGGATCCCACTAAAGGATTCGCTCAACACTTGGCCGCCCTCCAGACAGGGCGCATTGCCATTGCGGCGGTGGCCGTCGGTTTAGCACAAGCTTGTATGGACGAAGCGCTGGTTTATGCCAAGACACGCCGGCAATTCGGCCGACCCATTTTCGAGTTTCAAACCCTGCAGTTTAAGCTGGCGGACATGGCGGTAGCCATCGAGTTGGCTCGTAACCAGTATCTGAAAGCCGCATGGCTCAAGGACAACGATCGGCCGCACACCTTCGAGGCCACGGTTGCAAAGCTATTCGCTTCTGAAATGGTGGAAAAAGTGGCCGGCGATGCGCTGCATATTCACGGCGGATATGGATACATGCGTGAATACCCGGTTTCACGTTACTACAAGGGCGCCAAATTGTTCCAAATAGTCGAGGGCACCTCGGAGGTGCAGCGCATGATTTTAGGTCGACTCCTGGCGGCCAAAGAGTGACGTGACGCTGTTGGATTCCGCATCCTCCGTCCCTGCACCATACCCCATCCTATGCGCCCGCTTTCCCTGGGTGGCGTACATCCCATTCCGTCGCTTCCTGCAAACCGGTCGGCGCAAAACCGGTTTTCGGTGCGACATCGAATGAGTGGTAGAGGCGCCGGACCGAGGGAGTTTTCGACTCATCTTCTGCAGATGTGCGTATCGAGCCCGGTCCTCCACCGGGCGTTTCCTCTTGACTTGCAGGCGTGTTTTGGTGTCTATTTCAAGCAGTTGCCGCGAAAAATCGTTTTGCACCGCAAACACTGACGGTGGAACATACCGTTATCCCATATGAAAAGGAGGTGAAACCCATGAAGTTCACATTGCGCCCGGTTCTGCTTTTCGGATTGATCGTTTGCCTGGCTGTGGGTACGGCTTACGCCGTGCAAAAGGTGGCGGATACCTTTATGATCGATCACCGTTCCGAGTTCCCCAAGTCCATCAGGCAACCCGTGGAATTCACCCACGCCAAGCACGTCGACGATCACCAGGTCGCTTGCCACGAGTGCCACCACATTTATGAGGACGGCAAAAACATCTGGACGATGGAAGGCTGGGAGACCGGCAAACAGCCCGTTCAGAAGTGTATGGAGTGTCATCCGGCCGACAGGCAGGCCGCACAGGAAAAGAACGTGGACGACCTGAGAAACGCATTTCACAAGAATTGCCAGGGATGCCACAAGGAAGTAAACAAAGAAGGAAAAACCGCGCCGATGAAATGTAACGAATGCCACGTCGGTTAACCGCTCGTTGATATACACGATTGCGAACAGGCCGCTGCAAAACGATGAGATGCAAGGCGGGCGAATCCTGAGGAATGAGGCGTACATACAGTACGCCGCAAGGACGAAGGATGAAGCCCAACGTCGCAGATCGCGTTTTCCAGCGGCCTGTTAACGTGGTGCCGAAGATCCAAGAAGATCTCCAGGTTCAAAGAAAATCCAGGATCGGCAGATTACGATCCGCTTAACAACCTGAAGCCAAACACCCTTTCGAGCAGCCTGCTCAAAAACGACGAGATGCAAGGCGTACGAATCCTGAGGAACAAGGTGTAAGGCGTACACAGAGTACGCCGCAAGGACGCCTGTCTGCGTGGGGCGCACAGGCAGAGAGGATGAAGTGTCACGCCAAAGGCGTCCGAAGTTTGACAGTTTGAGCAATAGCGCCGTAATAATATCAAGTAGTTAAGTATTTCGGTAGGCCGGTTTTTACACTACAAGCCTCCGTTCATGGCAGGGACGATGGAATAGGGGGCGCTCCGATCAAGGCGAGCCAGTGTTTGTGTTCGTCCGTGGGACGGGTC